>Ga0315900_10001949_pt1 | contig 32415 bp, 21 predicted proteins | sample LakEriMetagenome_FD_203521 | JGI IMG/M metagenome (GOLD analysis project Ga0315900, IMG submission 203521) | Freshwater fungal communities from buoy surface, Lake Erie, Ohio, United States - Buoy 12 MA114 | ecosystem: Environmental > Aquatic > Freshwater > Lake > Lake biofilm | place: USA: Lake...
TTACCGCCAATATAGGTTGTTACAATACCAGGACTAGTATGACTAGGTCTTTCTATTCTAAAAGAAAATCCACTAATACTTTTTCCAGTAATTACGGCCATATTTCCAACTTCTTGGCTAGCATATGTTACGTTTGACGTTGTGGTTTGAACAATATAATCCGTAGAATCCATTGGATTGGTAAAAATTACATCATAAATATTAAATGAACCTACAACTAATGTACTACTAATATTGTAACGATTTAAAATAGTATAGTTTGCAGCATTTGTAATACCACCACCATCGTATCTAATTGTTCCAAATGCTTTTACTGCAGATGGATTTCCATATCCATTACTATATTTACTAATCGACCTATCGACCATTAAACTACCGGTAATTTCGGTTGAGAAATTGTAAGACCCACTTATACCATCTCTTACTCTTAAATACTTATCATCTGATAATACGGACTGAAAACCACCACCGTTTATAATAGTACCTGCTGATATTGTTTTTATTGTTACAGTTCCAGTAGATGCTGCAAACAAGCTTGTTTCTACTTCCGAATCAAATCCATACGGAGGATACTGAGAAGGGTCCGATGTATCAGTACTATGTGCATATGCGTATCCAGCTAAAGTTAAATAATAAGTTACTCCAGATTGCAAATCCGCTAATATTGTCATTTTTGTTGCCGGTAAATAAGAAGTTTGAGCTCCTGGATAATAGGATATTACATATTGAAATCCATTCCATTCATAATATGAATTTACGGTACCTAGTGCACTTGCATATGCATAGTTTGAAGTTTCTACATAATTACTAAATGGCTGTGGAGCGTGTCCTGCTTTTGTAAGAAGTAAACGTAAGTATATAGTTCCGTCTGCTGAGCCATTTGCGGTTACATAATTATTATAACTGAATGGTAAATTATATGTTATAACATGTTGACCGGATGCAGTCGCAGTAAATGAGCCATTTGAAGATGGTGTAATATAATAATCATACGCAATAGTTCCACCAGACCATGGGTCAAGTGTCCCATCGTTTGGTACACCATTGGTTTGATTTGATGAAGTAGTGTATGTTGGTAAAATAGCACTTGAATATGTAATACCGGTTGGGTCTGGTAATGTTAATTTTGTATTTGCGAAAAATCTTAAACTACCTGCACCGTCAAATACCGCAATTGATTCGGATGGTTCTGAATATAATCTAATATTCTGGTCTGCCGATATTATTGATCCAGGTGCTATAGTCCATCCACCAATTGTACCATCATTTGAATTAATAGAACCATTTATAGATAAATCTTCACCGTTCCAAAGAAGCGAGCCAGATACTCCCTTTAATGATAATTTTGAAACCCCTTGGTCAAATCCTATAAAAATTCCAGTACTATCATACCCTTGAACTTGAGATTCCGTAACCCAACTACCAGGACCTATACTTGAACTTATTTGACCAATTGAAATATATGGATTTGCATTTGAACCACTTTCATTTGCGTTAAGAACAATAAGTGCATTTGCACCCTTTGCACCAATGTTAATACTTTTATCAACATATTGTTCAACCGCAAATAATACATCAGTTGCTACCGAACTAAATTGTGCACCAAATGTTTCCCAATCAGCAGGTGTTGTGTTTGGTTGACCCCAAGTTGCAGTATCATTTTTTGCTGCGTTTTTTGCAATATAATATGTACTTCCAAATTTAACTATATCACGTCTACCCGCGACTAGGTCATAATAATATTTTGTTGTAGAAACATACAAACCTCTATAAACAACACCCGGACCAGCCGCACCATTAGTACCACTTACACCCGATGTGCCCGATACACCAGAAGTTCCTGCCGCTGCATATACTGACCAGCTATTAGTTGCATTTGGTGGATATCCGGTATTAATATTGGTATCATTTGTTGAAGTATGTGAAACTCCACAAATATAACTTGCTCCACCATATGTTACCGTATCATCTTCGTAATACGTTGTTGCAGTTTGCCAAGCTCCTCTAAAAGAACCTTCAGGAATACCCGGTTGTCTTTGTCTAATACTACCAACTATTGTTAATTGGTCTCCATCCCAAAACATACCTTTACCAGATGTACCGGTTGTCTTTATTGAGAATCTACCAGTTGTACCATTTGTACCATCTTCATATAATCCCAAGAAAACACCAGGTCTATTATATCCAATAATTCCCGGAGTTGCCAACGATGTTCCACTTGTACCGGCAGTTCCTTGTGTACCGGTTTGTCCAATTGCTATATAAGGGTCCGGTCTTCCACCTGCTATTACAATATTAGCAAATGCACCACTACCATCTTTAGTACCAACGTTGATTGTATTTTTAACATATGATTCTTGGAATATTGCAATTTGTGCTGCAACAAAGAATTCTTCATTTCCCAAATATTGCCAGTATGCATTATCACTCGTTGTACCAGTTGGTGCTTGAATTCCTGCAGCCGTACCCGGTCCACTTTCTTGTATTGCACCATAATATTGTGTTACGTTGCCGTTTGTTGCGGGGTCTGGATGTATTACAGCATCTCTACGATTACCACTTATATCCGAACCAATATAATCTATATCATTTTTCCAAATTCCTCTCATCACAATTCCAGGTCCAGTATTACCTTCATATTGAACGGATAATGATTGCGTTTTATATAAAAAGTCTCTACCTTCACAATCAATTTGATATATAATAAATGCAGTTTGGTTTACTTCAGGATTTAACCATTGAGTAATTCCACCCATAACAGCTGGGGACCCACTCACAAAAGAACCCGCAGTCAAACTTCCAGATAATGTGATATGTGCCGATTTTGCGTAAATACTTACTCTACATTTTTCTTTCCAACCAGCTTCACCATACATATCGGTGTGAGTTTCTTGTCCAGCAATTAACGAACCAGTATTAATTAATTCGGTATCACCTCTATATGCATTTATAGTTGTTGGTGTTAAGTTATATTCAATTTCACCAGATACGCGATATATAATTGATGAGTTTTCATTCGTTAATGTTGCGTTATACGGTGCTGGTGCTGTTATTTGAGAACTAAGTGATTGTGAGTAGAATTCGGATTTTCTGCCATTTTCAAAATCAACTTTATAAACAACCGTTCCAGCAGTATTTACCGCCGGTGCTACCCATCCAGAAACATTTCCTATTTCAGCCGGATTACCCAATAATCTATTCTGTGGATTTACGGTAATGTATGATGATTTTGAATGTATAGATGCAGAATAATATCCTAAATTTCCAATTGGTAAACCAGAATTAGGCCCATATTCATAATATACAACTTGCGAAGAAACATACGATGATGTATGTATCAAAGGTATCCCCGCTTTAAATGCTCTAATTTGTGTTCCACTTCCAGTAAATGCAGTTTCCCATAAAGAAACTTGAATAGAAGTATTTTCATTTGTTACATTTGCAGTAAACGAATCTGCTCCAGCCTTTACACCAAAAATAGTAACTTCATCAACTGCTCTTATTATATCAGATGCAGCGCCATCTCTCATTTCAACTCTAAAAACTGCAGTTTCACCGGCAGAAGTTGCATCAGAAGAACCGATACTTATCTGGTCAGTAGTACTTATCCCATATCCTAAATCACCATATGTTGCAGAAGATTCATCGTATTTGAACCATTGATAATACGCTTGTGAACTTGTTATATTAATTGGTGTTGCTGTAAACGTAATATCTCCCACAGGCGAAATAACCACCGTATCACCATCAAAATTTACAGTGTTTGTACTCGTTGATAATTTAACCGTTCTTGCTTTTACAGCATCTGAATTTTTAGTAAAACTTTGAGTTGCAAATAAATTAACTGAACCGGTTCTATGTCCCGGTAATAAAGAATATGGATACACTCTTAAATTATAGAATGCACTTGCCGATACATATGGCGGTAAAAAGTTTGTATAATTCGCACTTCCTATTCTCGTTGGTGTTGGTGAATTAGGAGATGAAATAGATGCAGTTTGTATGTTACTTCCTGTAATTGATTGGAAATACCAAGTACCTCTTTGTTGAGAACTTGTATATATCAAATATTCGTTACCTTCTTTTAATTCTATCGATGTACTCGCCGGTGTATATGCCTTTATATATCCGGTTTCAAATGCTGATAAGATTGCGTTTTGTGGACTAATTAATATTTCAATCGGTGGTGCACCATCTACTGCTTTGGTAAAATTTTGAACCAAACTTTGAGTATATCTAGATGATGTAAAATATGGATGAATTAAAAGGTCATATGTTAAACTCGCACTTAACTCAGTCATATTATTAATACCAGTTACCAATAACGATGATGTATTATTGAAATCAACCGAACCGGTCAATATCATTGATTGTGTTACCGTATTTAACCAGAAATTACCAGGCTCTTTTGATGAACTAAATGCCAGATATCTAGCTCCTTGCTTTAATTTTAATTGAGTATTCGCCGGTGTATATGTAGCAACATCACCCTTTGCGTTTGCATTCAATGTTACATTCGAAGGAGTTAATTCAAATACCACACTTTCATCACCAGGCTTACCTTCAGGAACAATAGTAAATGTTTTATCAATACTAATCTCCGTTAATGTATAAGGTTCGGTATATGTAAATGTTGCAACTAATACTTTACTTTGAGATAAAGGACTACCAATAAATTGAGATGGTAATCTTGAAGGCAATGTTCTACCTGCTTCATCCGCCGCAGTAATTGCTATATTAGAGTCTTTACTTTGACTAACCCAATACAACCAATATTCTGGAGCAAAATCTCTATTAATAGACATCGATGGATATACCAAAATCGATGCCGATATTGGATTTTCATTTGTGCCTCTTAAATAAAAAGATGCAGTTGCAGATGCAGATACAGGTCTAAAATCAATTTCATTTCTAAAATTAATCGTAAACGTATCAGTATTATATGTTACAACCGGTGTATCAAGACCATCTTGCAAATCTTCTAAAATTTGCGATGCCAAAACTGATGCCGATGTGTTAAATGCCCAATCGGATGCAGCCGATGCAGAAGACATTAAATAAATTGTTCTTCTTTTATCAATTGAATCTCTATTGAATGTGGCGTTGAAGTTAATTTCTTTTGTACCTAACTCACCAACCGTCAATCCATTTACAAATCCACTATTTGCCGCATATTCTAAATTTACAAACTTTTCAAATGGAGCAGAACCACTTAGTACGTGAAGTTGAATTAGATTCCATCCTCTATCAGGTCTAGAACCACTATATAACTCTATATCGTTAATACCATCGATTCTAACCGCTTGTATTTCCAATGAAGCAGTGCTACTATTTCTAATTTGAGTTCCTCTATATGGTCTAATAATGTGATTAACACCACCAAATCCATCTAATACCGCGGTAATAGTTACCGTATCAGTTACCCCCTCACACTCTCCAACAAACGTTACCAATTGAACATCTATATCAGACCTTGAACCTGTAAAGTTTGCAACGGTCAAAACGGGTATATCCGGATTTGTTAAATTCAAAGTACCAGGAAATACACCACCAACATATTGCGATGCGGATAAAACATTTCCAAAGAAATCAATAGAAGATGATGTAAAGTTTACCGAACCAGTTAATAACGTTTTTTCAATATTAAATACAATTGCAGTTGGGGGTATTGGTTGTGAACCAGAATCAAACTGAAAATATAAAGATGTTGGATTTAAATTTAATTTCTTTTCAATCCTTTGAATATTTCCACCATCAAATAATTTAGATGCTTCTACATTAACAGGAATATAATTACCATTTACATCATAAAATTTAAAACGATAATCAAATCTTTCAGATACTAAACTTCTCGGTACTGATTGTACTACTGTTATTTCGTTTGGTGAAAATGAAGTTTCTTGAGATGCTTTGATACTAATATCCGCAACATACCAATCTTCTCCTTTTATTTCAAAGAACAATTTTGGATTTGTAATATTTTGTGCCTCAAAGTTTTCAGATATTAATGTCTTTTGTAAATATTGATTATCTGAACCGTATATTGTAATTACATCTTGCTCTATACCAACCGTTGATGTAATATTATTGTATGTTGATTGACGTGAACCACTAATAAAAGCTCGTATATAATTTGTAGAATTTACAATACCAGTTCTTGTATTAAATTCTAAAGTATATTCAGCACCTTCGTTTAAATTAAACGATTGAGTTGTATGGAAATACCCTATTCCGGTTGGAACATCTAATTGAGCCGAACCATATAAATAATTTTGATTGTATGTTACGGTATTATTAGAAGATGATACCCAATAATTTGAAATTACATCATTACTTAAAATACCATAATTTTCTTCATTTTTATCTGTGGTATTATAATCTTTTAGAATTTCATTTGTTTCTAATATTACTTTTTGAACAAATTCAAAATCACCAATCTTTGACCTAGACTTTCTATAAACATCTACCGATACAACATCACCAATAAAAGTTGTTAAATCGGATATTGTAATTTTTGCAAATGAACCAGTTAATGCAGTTTTTAAATTGGAAGTACCTTCAACATGTTGAAATGATGCGGTATATCCTATATTATCAAAACTCTCTACGATTCCATTTACAGTATAAGGGTCCGATGTTAGTACTTCTTTGTTTGTAACGATTTGTGTAATTAATGGATTATAGTTTAATCCAGGAACTGATATTCTCGTATTCAATACCGAACCGGTCCAATTTGTATTATCCTGTAATGTTAATCTATAAAACGTTGGGAGTGTATAATCGCTTAACGTTTGACCGGCTTGTGGAGTTATAGCAGTACCATCCAAACTACCTGTTTGTGTTATAGTTGGTATTGTTGTTGAAAATAAAGGTTTTACTAATTCATCTATTGTTACTCTAGGTCTTCTATAAAATCTAACTCTATCTTCATTAGCTAAAAGTTTATTAACTTTTACCGTTTTTTGCCATTTAACATTATATACACCTTTCCATTCATCTGGAATATCTCTTACAACTTTACCATCGTCCAAATATTCTTTAAGTTCACCTAAAATTGTAATAGTAGCATCTCCAATCGGAGTATCATCGTAAATGTGTACGGATATAATCTTTGAAGTACCTTCATAGTATTCAGGTATTCCATTACCAGGTTCCCAATATATAGGATTACCTTCAACATCTAAAATTTGTATTTTAATTTCAGTTGTTTCTTTTAAGAAAGGACTACCTTCTATTAAAAATCCATTTTTACCACCGGTAAATGTTTCTTTTAATTCGGTTATTCTGAAATATGTTGAATTTGCATCGGTATCAGAAACAAACGTTCCAAAAGAACTAAGTGGTTGTTGTAATACTTCTCCGTATTTTTTTATCAATGGCATAATATTCTATAATATAAAATAAATATTTACAATAATTATAATCATATTGAAAATCTAAAGAATACTAAATAAAACTAAAGAAACGTTATGAAAAAATATGCAATGATTCAAATTGATGCTGAAATTCATCGATTATTGAAAGATTTTTGTAAAGAGAAGGGATACAAAATAAATGGATTAGTTGAAACCCTTATAAAAGAAAAGGTAGAAGCTTCAAAGAAACCTCTACCTAAAAATATATTACCGGTTAGTTCTAGAACTTAATTTTAGAAAAACCTTCTACTTTTTTAATTTCTATAAGACCATCTACAATATCTCTCATTTGCTCCAAATGAGAAATTACCCATATAAAATCAAATTGAGTTTTAAGATACTGCATCATCATAAATAAAGATGATAGATTATCCGCATCTAATGTACCAAACCCCTCATCGATTACTAGAAAGTTAGGTCTAGGTAACCCACATATGTTAATTAGAGCCACTCTAATCGCTAGACCTGATATAAACTTCTCCATACCACTACACATTTCTAAAGTCCATTCCTGGTCCTCGTAAACGATTCTAGCGTTAATGTTCTTACCATCGGTATCCATTGAGATTGAGAAATCAACAACTTGTCCTAATATATTGTTCACTTCGTTCTCAATTGCCGGAAGTGCTTTAGTAATTAACTCATAAGGTACACCATCTTTTTTAACGGCATCCAAATAGTATGTGTACAAATCATTTTTTGTTTCTAAATCTTTTACTTCCTGTATTTTATTTTTTGTTGCATTAATATATGATTCAAGTGAACCAACTTCTCCAGTTAGACTTAGAATTTTTCTATTTGTTTCCTTTATCAAAGATTCTAATTGTTTTTTATCGGTTTCTAACTTTTTTATATCTTCGTTTATTAATTTATTCTTTTCAATTGTTGCCTGATTATCATAGTATCTTTGGATATCAGATTGTACATTTTCTAATTGAGTTAAAAGAAGTTCATAATGAGTTTTTAAACCATCTAACTCCGCTTCAGCTTTTTCAGAAACAACAACACCCTTTTGATATTTATTTCTTAATTCCAAAAGTTTATCCCAAACACTATCCACATCGGAATACGGTTGAATTGATTGTATAAGAGAACGATGTGTTAGATTTAATTGTTCTAATTCGTTTTCTTGTGTTACAACTACTTCTTTTGTGGCTATAGCATCTTTAACAAAGATATTGTTCATACAAAACTTACAATTTGGGTCATATTCATGTTGCTCCAAATGTTTTAGTTTCTCTAAATTAGATTCGTATTGTGATTCTAATTTATCGATTTGTTGTTGAACATTCGATATTTGTTCCTTTAAAGAGTCCCATTCTTTTTTCGCATTATCAATTGACATCCCATTTACTTCGGTATGCTCGTTAATTGATTGAGAAACCTCTCCTAAAAGGTACTGGTACTCCAAGATTTTGGTTTGTTTATCTTCCCTATTAGTTTTATTGATTTCAATTTTGTCCTTAATAACACCCTTTAAATCCTCCAAGGATTGAAGTTCTAATTTTGAATCAATTGGTACGATAGATTCTTTTAAATCGGATATTTTATTTTGTATCTTTTCTTTTGAATCCGAATCCGCTTTTAACATACCGTTTAACTCTTTGAGTTCTTCATTTTTAGATTGAAGGTCGGTTTCCTTTGTCGCCAATTCGGAAGTAAAATCAGTACGTTTGAAATTTCTGATAAGTACAGCCACTTCTTTAATCTCCTCACTACCCGCTTCGTATAACTTATCGAAAATATCCAATCCCATAAATTGTGCCAATAGGTCCTTTCTATCAGATTGTGATTTATCAATGAATAGTGCGTTGTTTCCTTGTAAGGATAGTGCAGTCATTACGAAATCCTCATATCTACCTACATACCCTTCAATGACTTGATTGGTATCCCTTCTTTCAGTTCCATTAAGTGATTCGGATATACCATCTACTACTCTCCAGAATTGAACATCTACTTTAACGTTCTTTCCTTTATTAACAATTCTTGCTTCTCTCCTTATAGAGTATTCAACACCTTCAACCTGAAAATCTAATTGACAATGGAAGTCCGCTTTCCGATTATTCATTATGTTTGCCGCTTTGAATGCTCTACTACACTTATCAAATAGACAAAATGAGATTGCATCGAATAGAGATGATTTTCCGCTTGCATTTGGTGCAAACAATCCCATCAACCCATTTACCTTATCGAAATTAATCACATTATCTTCGCCATAAGAGAACATATTAGAGAATTCAAATCTTACCGGCTTCCATTGTATATTTCTTGCGATATCATCTAATACAATTCTACTATTAATTTCTTTATTCAAAGATTGTATTCCGGCTATATCTTCCGGTGTTGCAAACGGCATCATTCTTCCAATGTAATCCGTAATTAGAGAGTTTTGATAATTCACATCGGTAATATCTTCTAACTCCAATTGGTTATCCCTATCACCGGTTTTCTTTTTTTGTAAACTATCGGTTTTAATTACAGTGAAATCATCTACACCGTATTTTATTTTAATTTCGGTGATTGCCCTTTTAGTATCCGCCGCATCGGTTTCGGAAAATCTTACCCTAAGCCTTGGATAAGTAGGTAAATCAGTAACGTCAGGAACAACTCCTGCGATAATATCCATGGTATAATAACCATAATCATTTTTAATGTCAACTTCTTCATATGTTAATGTTTCTAAATCCCAAACTAAAAAACCATGTTTGTCTAATGTTTCTCCAAAATTTTGTTGCACCAACGAACCTGCGTAAACACACTTACAACCTTTAGGGGAGATTAGTTCTTGTCTTTTGTGGATATCACCTAATAGGGCTAAATCGTAACCATCAAACATATCAGTTGTGAAATGTCTAGATGATACTACATATCCTATATCGGTTTGTGAATGGTCCACAGGTCCGTGAAATAGTGCAATCTTTTTTCTGGCCGGCATCATTGTCCAATCATCTGCTTTCGGCCAATTATCTTTATTATCAAAAATAGAATATACTGCAAATGCAACTTTATCTTCCCAAAAGATTTGTGTATCTTTTAAGTAATGAAAGTTTGGAAGATTAAGTGCTTCCACAATAGGTGAAAGTACATCCAACCTATCGGAGTTATTCATATTACAATCGTGGTTACCCGCAATTAATATCGTTTTACAATGTTTAGAGCATTCGGTAAATAACCAACTAATCTCTTTCACCAATTCAGGTGACATTTCTAATTTAGCATGTGCAATATCACCTGCTAAATAAATGAGTGAGTCTTCCGTTCCTCTTTGACGAATTTCTTCAAACATCTTCTCAAATACACCTCTAAATTCTTTGTGTCTCTTTACATTACGAATATGAATATCCGCAATATGATATATTCTTTTTAAACTCATATATTATTTAATTTTGAAAGTACCAAATCATCCCAACTAGTTTCTTTAGCACCTTTCAATAATTCATTTACTTTTTCAAATCCCATTTCACCAGCATCCTTATCGGTTGGTATAATGTTTCTTACTTTGATTCCATTCTTTTGAAACCATTCGGTATGTTTAGTGGAATCTTCAACGGCATCAGAATCCAACATAATAGTTACATCCTTAACACCCTTTTCCATAATTTTATTTTTCAGTTTGCTGAGTAAGAACTTACCTAACAACGGAACTACATTTCTTTTGACTGAAAAAGAATCAAACACACCTTCAACCAATGTAATAGGTTCGTTCCAATTAATCATATTTTCAAATACAATTACATCTCTACTTACTGGTGGGTTCTTATACTTCATTTTCTCATCTTCATAAAATGAACGAGCTACAAAGTAATTAAGGTCACCATTATTATCGTAAGAAGGTATAATAACCCTTCCACCATATAAACCATCTTCACAATATCCGATGTTATACTTTACGATATCAGCTTTTGTGATACCTCTTTTATTTAAATAATGTAGGGCTTGATTATACGCTGGGTTAATACCCTTTGGATAGAAGTATAATTGTTTGAATTCTTTTGGTAATTGTAATTTAGCTACATATTCTTCCTTCGAATCATATTCAGGCTCATCACCATATACATCTCTTACAACCCCTATATCCCTAATATCCACATTTAGTTTGCGAAGTAGGGATGATATACTTCTACCTTTGGAATCACATACCCAGCAATGCCATCTCTGATTATCTAAATTTATTTGAAGTTTCTTCTTATGATGGTTACAAAAAGGACAATGGTGTGCCTGCTCATTTCCCTTTAAGGATGACCCTACTCCCAATGCGGAGTCTAATATATTGATTATTTTTAATTTATTCTTACCCGATAACATAATTTAGGTTATATCCACAAAAACTTATACAAATATACAACTTTCTTGGGAAATAACCAAATTTATTTATCCGCCATGAGAATTTTTAATATCAATAAGAAAATCGGCTAAAAATTGAAGTTTATTGGCTACTTCTTCTCTAGGTTTGTTTTGAAGTACCATATTTTTAAGGTCTAATAAAGATGCAGCCGCTACCGAATGCGCATCATCTTTTGAATTTAAATAAGAATCGGAGATTCCGTATTTTTTACAAATGTCTGAAATTGTCATAACTATTGATTTATTATATCCCTACGGAAGAACTTTCCCATAAGGTTTTCGTTTATTGCTTGTTCGTTGGCAAGTACATCGTAATGAAACTGCCATTTTATTTCGTAATATGATAAGGATTTCTTTGAGAAACAAAATTGAATGATTTCTCTTTCAAAATCTTCTGCTCTACCGGCTTTTACTTCCGATTTAATCCATTCGTTTGATGAGTAGTATTTTTCCCAATCAGATGCTTTCTTTACAACTCTCTTTCTAGTCTTACCTTTGAGCGGTTTTAATCTACGGGTTTGTGATAAAGATTTCTTTCCTATATAAAACCTACCGGTTGGGATATGTATCATTTTATAGACAAACCCAACCGCACCTTCTGGTGTGGTTTCTTCTGTAACAATATTTCCATTAAATTTCCAAGACATTAATTACTTCTTAACAATCTTTTTTGTGTATTGGTTATCACCAGGACCATAACCCGGAGGTACTACACCAGGGTAAGGTTTAGGGTCACTACCTAATTCACCCTTTCTACCAGATTTTAATTTAGTATCGGTTAATACTGCAGGGTCAGGATTTCCAAATGTTGCTGCTGGGTTACCACCAGGAATAGTTCCAGTTGAATATGGAGTTTGGTCCTTTGAACTACGATTTTTCGCTTTTGTCCAATCGTTTTGTAAACCACCACCATTAAAGCTGTTATATAAATCTACTAATTTTGACATTTTTTTGTTATTTACATATAAATATAAAAGAAACCCGATTTAAGTATCAAATCTTACTATAAAGTTTAATGGATAGTCTGGTAATGATTTTATTGGTTTAGGTAACTTCGCTACCGCTATCATATTTAGGTCATCATCATACAGTCCAATTGTAGTAATATATGGTGCTAAATAAGAACCAGTTGGGTCTACCGAACCACTATACATATAATCATCAAAACTTCCAAATTTATTAGGATTTAAAGATGAAGTAAATGGATATTTTTTACCCCTAACCCACTTAACACCAGGTTCATAAAAAGAAGATGTAACCAAATCATTACTTAAATGACTACCAGGTCTATTGATTATTGTTTGCGTCTTTTTGCCACCATCTTCATAAACCGCAGATGGATTTTGTGAATAATTAAATTCATTTTCTAATACTGAAAGGAATATCTCATTCTCAAATATTGTTTTTGTAGAACGAAAATCCAATCTAAAAGATGAAGTAAAAGATGAACCGGTTACTATACCATCGGTCATCACTACTAATCCTCTATCATAAAATATATTACCTTTTATATTACTAGCTGAATCAATTAAATTAGAATGACCATCATCGGTATATACTTTGGTTGAACCAAGTAAATCATCAGTCAATACTACCGAACCAATCTTAATACCTTCTCCATAAAATTCTTGAGGAACACAAATAACTGCAATTTCATTTCCAATTACTCTCTCATCTTTAGAAGCATATGAATGTCTTAATCCAACTTCATATAATACAGATGCAGTATCTGCATTTCTATAAAATTGTGATTTTATTGAATAATACAAACTTCTTTTTGATATTTCTCCGTTTGTTTTTGGGTCAGTTTCAATATCATATTCTCCACCACTACCAGTTGATGCAAAATAAACTGGAACATCATTCTCATCCAAACTCCATTCTTTGTAAACCTTCATAGGTCTTACAATAATATCTGATTTGGGAATTTCTTTTATCATTTATACTAGATTTATTATAAATATTCTTATAATAAAAAACCCCCTTTCGGGGGTTTCATATATTATTTATCTTTATTAGAATGATAATTTAACTTTAATCAATACTTCTTTATCAAATGATTTTACAATTGGTTGAGAAGTTTTTGCTACCGCAATCATTTCATTTGAATCATTGTACAAACCGATTGTTGTAATATAAGTTTGTGGGTCTGTTTCAAAAGTGTTTTCGGTAAAAAATCCATTAGTATCTACATATGTAGGATTATTAGAATAGTTAAATTCTCTATTAGTTGCTCTTACAAAGAAGTGTTGAGTAGAAACGTTTTCAGTTCTTCTAGCATCAAAATCAGCTCCTTTTTTCATTGAATAATATAATCTTTGGTGATTACGTTGTTCAGAAGCAGTTACGTGAGAACCACTCATTCCTCCAATTAACACACCATTTTCAGTATGAATATCTCCCAATTTTGTTTGTAATGCAGTTGGATTGAATATCATAATTCCTCTATCAGGATAGAATAATCCAAATCCTTTACCATTTGCATCGTATTGGTTTGCAATTGTTGCTTCTAATTGAGTACCAACATTAAGAACACCTTCTACGATGTTAAACACTCTTCCAGATTTTCCAAAGTTATCACCAAACTTCTTACCACTATCATCAATGAAAGTAAAGTTACCAAGAGAACCAGAAAGATTTAATTCCCAGTTTCCAGCATCCATTGATTCTCTAAATCTATTTCTAGCTACGTTTATTACATAGATACTATTTGAATCATCTTCAGTTCCGCTTGAATTAGGGAATGAAAATTTAGCATCAGTTGGGTCTAATAAGATTGATTTGTATTGTGCGTAAGTTGCTTTAGTAGCAAGAGTTGATGTTGGGTCTACATCTAATGTAGCAGAACCACTTGCATCAACGTGTCCATATGCCAATGCAAATTCAACTTCCGCAGAAGAACTAATTTGTGGATTATATGAATATACATTGTAATAGTACTTACCACTTGTAGCTGCGGCTTGTGTTGATGATGTATAGAAGTTGTTTATCTGTCCTTCATCACTTGTCCATAAACCAGTTGTTACTACTTCAACTTTTGCGTTTACTTTATCAAATTCTCCAAATCTTTTGTAAATACCAGTTGTAACACCAGCACCTACAGCAATTTGTTGGCCAGCAGGTAACGCAGTGTTTAACAACGCTACAATCTGGTCAGTATCAATAATTCCCGTATTAGCTAGTGTAGCTATCTGGGCGGTTACATTAGGGTCATTTATTTGTGCCATTTTTATTTATCTTTTTATGCTTTATAAGTTATTCTTACAGGTATAGTTTGAGAACCTCCTGTTTCATTACCATACACAGTCAATGTTGTTGAAATATCAATTGTCAAGTTTGGATTTGGTGTGAACGTAAATCTTCTACCACTTACCACTTGCGCAGTTGTTGTTATTTCTTCTCCCAAGAATACTGGTACAGTTCCACTTGTTGTTGCCGATTCGGTAACCGTAATAGTTCCCGCTCTTTGGTCTGCCAATACAACAGTATATCCCGCAGTTCCGTTTCCAGCTGGAGATGTGGTTGGTCCTAATGGAACACCACCTTCTAATTGTGTAGCACTGATAGCGTCATAACCCAATTTTACAGTTGGGATTTGAGTTGTTCCTTTTGGTAAAGTAACTAATTTATATCTTAATACTTGTGTTTCATCAGGAGATGCTTCCGTAATAGGAATAGCTCTAATTGCTGAATCGTAGTAAGATGAACCTCTTGGATGTGCTGGTTCATATAATGTGTAATCAATCTCATCATCACCTAAAGCGAACTTTGTAATGCTTAAAGATTGTCCAGATGCTAATTTTTGTCTTCCTTTTTTTGTAAGGATAGCATCTACGGTAATTTCGGTATTATCTAAATATGCCATTTGATATTGTTTTTTATGCTTTTATTTCTAAAATAAATATAACCATTTAGTATTTTCATTCTTAATCTACAATAAGTATTGGTTCACCACTACCTCTACCGGTATTTGCAACTTTAAGAATATTTGGATTAGTTGTAAATGTTTCTACTGGAGATAATCCGTCCGGTGTGGTGGTTGCGGTTTGTTGAGAACCTTTCCAAAATGAACGTTTCATACCTTCACCAAGTCCATTAACATATCGATAGTGAGTTGGTAAGTACCCGTTTACAGCAATAACTTCGGTTATAGTTCCACCAACATTGACACTTCCGCTAAAAGGTAATGTTGAAACTTTGTATTTGTAATTTGCAACCAAAACATCTTCGTACTTAACTCTTTGTCCAGGTATATTTGTTGCTGGCCATCCTTGTGTTTGAGTTGATACTTTTGTATTATATTGTTCTTTTACTAGGAATACACTCTTTCTATCACCACCACTTACCGATGCTGTTATGTGTGTAACATAATAGTTTCCAAATACACCATCGAATCCAGATACAATTGCGTTACCATTTCTGGCATATAATCCAAATCCAACATTTGCCAATGAATCTCTTTCCATTCCGATTGCTTCAAACTTAAACGAATCAACCTCTCCAGATAGTGTTGAACCATTTGGTATTTCTAATGAAAAATCATACATAGGTACACTACCACTAATTATCGCATCTTGCAGATAATCAATTGAAGTATCATAGAATGCAGGGTTTACATCTAAATCATAACCAGTAGCAGCATCTAATGCACCATCGTAATCAGATTTTTCCACTAAAAGAACTGTGTTATTAATAGCGTTAAGTTCTGCTTCTTTTGGTATAAAATCACTTTCTAATATTACATCATCATTTGTAGTAATCGTTGTATCGTATGAATTATTTTCGGCAATTGTTTCTTTCCATTTTGTTTTACTTCTCTCTAATAAGTGAGGTTCAATCAATAATCCTTTTGAAACTTTCGCTCTAGCTGGTGCTAATTCAGCTAAAACATCGAACAATGATTTATCTATATATCTTACAAGTTGAATGTACTCATTTATATTTTGATTCATTCTCTCAAAATAGTATTCTCTCAACGTTTCTAATTCACTATATGTATCCTTATATTCATCACGTGGGTCACCAATATAATTGTCAATATTAAAATCACCAAACGTTTTTAAGATATCCATATTCAACTCCTTAATTGGAGAGAAGAATAATCCTAAACGATTTGAATCTATTGGAGCTTGGTCAAATGCTTTTTTAGTTGCTCTTGTTTTATATGATAAATCGGTAATCAATGATGCCGATTCGAATCTTATTTTATTTGAATAACCAAATCCTAAAGACGGTACTTCTGCGGTTACCGTTCTATCATACGGAGTATATTGGTATGGATAAGTTGTAGCAGTGTACATTTGACTTGCAGTAGCGTAAGAATTTGTTCCATCGTAACTTTGATTAATTGCTACGTTCTTAATATACGGGTCTGCGTTTCTATCTTTTGGATATTCGAAATCAAGTCTAAATAATAAATCTTCGGTAGATGCTGTGTATGAATTACCATTTGTTGCATCAGGAAATAAAACGTGATTATTAAATTTACTTCTTTGTAATGGAACTCTCCACAAACGAACTTCATCTACGTTTCCGGTAAATGTGTTACTACCAATTTGTAAATGTGAACCACTACTCCATTGTGTATCCGGTGCAAAAATAGACATACTAACCGATGTAATAATTCTATCACCATTAGATGTTCCTAACCAAACTTCATACCAAGAACCAGTTCCTGCACTATTGTATCTATTGATTGCTACATTTGAATAATATTCAGTTGATATAGGGAAATCTAAACTACCAGTTTTATAATCAGGTCCAAACACATATTCAATTGATGTATCGAAATAAGGATAGTAAACCCCACTAGTTTCCATATAGGTAGTTAGTGCCTGGTCTCCACCAAAATTTAATTCTAATTTACCAAATGAACCAGTTGTTTGTACTAAATCCAAAGTCCATTCACTTCCACTAATAAGTGTTGATGTTGTATTTGGTAAAGAATCTGGTTTAAATCTAAATTCCACACAATTTGGATAGTCTAAACTACCAGTAAAGAATTTCCAAGGAACTTTTACCGAAGCACTTCCACTTAAATAAATCGCTGTGGTTCTATCATCAAATGTGAATTTAGTACTACCGCCTTTTGTTGGGTCTTGAGGACCTCCAAACTCCATTATCGTCAACATAGATTGTGGTACACCATAACAAGCCATTACAGCTTTCATAGCTCTACCAGTTCCTTTATGTTTTAAAATATATGGAAGGTTATTTAATATTCTTCTCCAAATTTCTTCATTTGCAGATTCAAGTGATTTAGAATATTTTGGTGTACCATCTTTATAAGTTCCAAATGCGTATTCCCATAAAAAGTTAGAATTAAACGCCTTCTTAACATCCCATCCGTGTGATTCAAGAACAAACTGAACTACATCATTTGATATTCCTTTATATTCGGAAGCTTCAACTGATTTTGTTTTTGCTAAAGCACTTATATATGACCAAAGTATATCAAAGTGTTGGCCAATCATATTCAAAAATGTAACAAAATCCTCATTCGAAGTATCTTCCACTAAAAATTCTGGAATATTTGCCGAAAGACGATTTGGATTGTATTTGTCAAAATATTCAGCCTGTGATAATAATTCATCATACCACATCGTAACCAAAGAAGATGTAGTATTAACTAATATAGATGATGAAGAATTTGTTTTAGGATATGCTAAATTATTTGAATTAGTATTTGTAGTATAATACAAATATTTTTCAAACCCATCCATCGCATTAACAAGTTGATTGGCTTTATTAAGTGATGTATTTGCTTCATTTAATTCATATGGAGAAGCGGAAGCAGTTGATGTATTGGTAAAGTATATGTTTTTATAATATTCTACCAATCTAACTTTATATATAAAATTATCTACTCTTTCCGTTGCAGAACTAAAATTAATAAAATTACTAAATACATATTCAGAACCACTTATGTATTCAATATTTAATTTTTGAGTATCGATTCCAACCGTTGATGCATATCTATTGATAACATCTATCGATGCAACAGAACCACTACCTACTAAATCATCGTAAATTTGGAACTCTATACCATTATCAGGATTTAATGAAAAGTTTGGTCCTTTTAAAGTATTACACGCCGTTTCAGTTTCACCTCTTAAACTTATTGTTTCGATTATCGGAGTTGATTGTACTTTGGAAATCCAAACTAATTGATTAGGTTGTACCGTAACTGGTAATGGTTCATATAATTTTAATATAAGTGAATCAAAACTACCGGTCCATGTAGTAACAACCTTACTCTCACCATCTCCTAAATGCAATAAGTGATTTAAATATTTAGAAGATTCATCTCCAAAAATAGATTCATCAAATTGAGTAGTAAATGCGGCCGCAATTCTATTAATTGCAAGTTCTTTTGGTATTGTTAAGTCTCCACCTCTAAAAGTAACCGTTATTAATTCTTCCTTACCAACTACCTGTTTAGTTCCGCTGATATTATATGGAACTAATTTTAAATTTAGTTTAATAACATCGTTTGGACCAGTATATGAACTAAATTCTAATAATTTTTTTACATTTAACGTAATTCTTGCATTCGGTCCTTCTTGATAAAATCCAGCAGAATTATTTACAAATATTTTTACAAAATCAGTATCTCTCGATGTATATGATATTTCAAAATCAACATCAGTACCAACGTAATCTCCACCTATTAATTCTTTTGGATATGTTATAGATTCTATATCCGGAACACCAACAAAAAATTCATCAACAACCGATAATTTAAATTCAATCGGTGGTTGCTCTACATCTCCATTTTTACCAACTAAATAAATTTTATAATTACCTAAAGAATCAAATGCAGTTTTAGGAATACTAATTACAGTTGGTGGAGTTTCGGTTACATTTCCGGTTAATACTCCTATGGCAGAATTTAAAACCGGATTTACATCAAAGTTAAAAGTTTTATCTTTTACATACGCAACAATTTGATTGATATTTTGCGTAACCAATATAATAGGATAATCTTCCTGTGAGTTTCTATTATATTTTCTGGTCTCATCTGGACTTAATAGTTTTATTACAGGATTTGAAGCCGGTTGTACAATGACAACATTCTCACTCTCAATATCAATTACAGTATTGTTTTCAACAATGTATTCTGAAAATAAAGTATCAGTATTTAACGCTTCTAATACTCTAGGTTTTAATCCTTGAGATGTTGCAGTTATTCTTGATATTTTATAAAGATTGTTATTTACCGATACAATTTGTAGTACCGTTCCAACCTCTACTATTAATGTAGTTACTTCATTGGTAAGTTTAATATTTTCCGAAGTATTTACATTTGTTAAATTTACAGAATTATTTGGTCCTTTTAAATTTATTGTTACGTTGTATGTAGAAGTTTCCGGAACTTTAATTAAAGCATCATCTTTTGGATTCTGCTTTTTAAGGTCAAATACTAATTCTTTTATATCGTTAGGAGATGTTGTTGCATCGGTTGATATAATTTCATTATTTACAAATTTTTCAATCCTAAAAACATATGGAGTAGTTTGTGTAAATATTTTTCCTTCAGGCTCTAAACCCAAAAGTCCATCATAGTTTGCGATTTTATTTCTATAACTATCAAACGTATTATCGATAAAATTAGGATTTTGAACTATCGATATATTATATTGTTCATTTGATGTATATCCTTCTTTGGTTACTGCAATAGTTTTTGTTCCCGCAGTAAGTATGTCTGATATTGAAAATACAAATTTTGTAGGAGTTGACCTATACGATGGTTGTCCATCTACTATTACAAGACACTTTTCAGTATTTGAACTAATATTGATAGCTACGAATCCATCTTGATTCACAGTACCTGCATAATCATAATCTTTTTTTATCGGTATTATTATATTTTCACTTTTGATAATACCAACTCCACCACCAGGCAAAATAACGCCATCAACAGGATTTACATTTTCAATATTAGAAAGTAAATTCTGTCTTAATGATTCTTGTGTATTTTTATTTAATTCAGAATCAAATGGTTGGTCTTGTGTAAATCTAGGCATCTTTTATAATTATAGCTCTGATATATTATTTTGTATATTAGTTGTAACCCCATTTACAGCATCTATTGCCGTTCCGGTATCCACATTTCCTAAAACTACACCTCTCCCTTTAACACCAAATATACCTCTAGCTCTTGATGGTGTATTAATACTACCATCGCGCTTACCAAATAATTTTTTAGTTAAACTGTCGGCCGGTGTGGATTCCCCATCACTTGGCTTCTTTCTTTTAAATAAGTTTCCACCACCTTTTACCTTTTCACCTTTTTTCATTCTAAGCTTTCTAAACACACCCGTTGGGTTAGGTACTTCAAATGATTTTTCAGTTTCTAAAATCGATGGATTAGTTAGTGGTAAATTTATATCAACATCAGGTAAAATAACCTGCGTTGGTGGTAATACATCTTTTATTTTTATTTCTTCTTTAATTGTATTTTCTAGAATTGAACCTAATTTTGTTTTAATAACGGTTGCTTCTTTTACCAATGGTGGATTTGTCATAATATCCAAATCCAATTCCTTTGTTTGTAAAATACGTTCTGGAGCATCATAACTCTCAAACGTATCGGTAATTTTTGAACCAAATTTTACAACAGGATTTAATAAAAATTTGTTTATAACCTGTATTAATATTTTTTCACATTTTTCTTTAACGTATTCTTTTGATAACTGAATAGATTCTGGTGTAACTTTTTTCTTTCCATAATTCAAATCGTTTACATCGGAAATTCTATTTGTAAATTCAAAGATAGTTGCTTCAACAAACTTATTATACATAGTTGTTGCAAATGAATCAAATCCTTTAATTTGATATTCGGTTAATAATAAATTAAACCAAGCTTCTCCAAAATTAGTTTTTAAGAAGGAAGATATATAATTTGGACTAATTTTTTCAACAAATGAAATTGCATATCTAACTACATCTTCTCTAAATGAACCATCATTTATAAAAATACCATATCTTAATTTTAATTCCGGATTTAGCTTACTACCTTCGTCATGCGGAAATAATCTTATTTCGGTTCTAGATGGTGATATTTCGGAAATCCATAATTTATCAAACGCACCATCACTACCTACTCTTTTATTTAATAATGTAATTTGAATTTTAAAAATACCATTATTATATCCGGCTTCATTTATAAGCCTTTCAGCATCAATAAAATATTCGCTTGGAAATTGGTATTTTTGAAAAATAGTTCCTTCTGCTACTAAAAAATAATCTCTTATGTTTTCAGATGTAAGTGGTAAGTATCTTACTAACCCATAGTTTTGTTGAGGTAATTGGTTATCGTTTGCATCATATAAAATAAATTCAATGCAGTCAGTTTTACTGAATCCGAAAAACGATTGTATATTGCCCAATTCAAATAGAGCTCTATCATCGTTGTTTATACGATACCCCTTACTATCAATAATATCTTTAAAACTTCGTATTGCCATTATCCTTCAAATTTATTTCCTCTTTGTTTTTGCAACCCAACGGTCAATGTCACGGTTGATGATGTTGTTTTGGCTATAAACGAACCTTTATATAATTTATCTCTACTAGCCCCAACCCCTTTAGCCGGAACTTTATCTCTAACCGCTCCTTTATTTGGCGCAAGTATTATTACCTTTTTAGCTTTTGGTTCTAATGTAATAGAAGCTACTTTTTCTAAAGTATCTCCAGTTTCACCACTTGATTCAAACGTAATATTCACACTTTCTGCAGAGAAATTATATACTTCCACATCTGGACCATTTATCCAAGTAACCTCACCTTTTGCATTTGCTCTTGAATTAAACAATATATCTTCTCCACCATCTTGTCCTTTTTTAAGAACTTTTAAAGATATATCCATACCAACTTTAGAACCTTCTGCTAATTTAGCATCCTTACCTTCCAATTGTTCTTTATACGCTCTATTTTGTTCTTCTAATGATGCAACCCTTGCAGTTAAAGAAACTCTTTGTATTGCTTCGGAAGTTGCTTTTTGAATAGAATTTTGTAAATCAATAATACTAGATTGAATTTTCGTTCCATATTGAAATGATTCATTTTGCGCAGTTGATGATGCTAATGTTTCTCTATCTACGTCTATTCTCAAACTTTCAGTTACAATTTCTAGTTCAATAACTTTCGCTCTTAAATCATCAATTTCTTTATTTAATTGCGTAACCTCTGCGGTTAAATCAATTACCGATTGAGTCACCGGATTGTAAATTCTTCTTGGAACTGTATCTTCAACCGGTGGTGGTTCTTGGGGAATTAATTCAATGATTGTTGTATCAATCGCCCTCAACAACTCATCCTCATTATATTTTGGTTTAGTTAGTTTACCAGAAATTACGCCGCCATCCTTGTCTTTATTTTCAAAGATATAAACACCGGTATCGGTTTTTGGTTTTAACGCCAAAGAACCACTTACAAGTATTCTGCCTACATTAACTTCATTTTTTAATCCAGTATTTTTCATACTAATTATTTTCTAAACTAAACGTTATATTTTCATCAAAGTATTGAACATCACCATTGTGTTCAACCTTAAATTCTAATTTATAAATTCTATTTGCTTGCCAATTTGAAAAATTAACTTTGATATAATTACCAGTTTCATCACAACTAATTTTTGAATAATTATCAAATGGAATTATGACATCATCCGATGCCGCATCTTTTATTTGATAATATGATGATGTTGGTAAATATTCAGCCGTATTGTAAGCAAACGAATTAGTAAATGTTTTTAATGGATACAAATCTCTAGCAAATATTCTTATTTTTGCAGTTGAATTAACTTTGTATTTGTTTTTAAAATTAACAACATTAACTTTTATATCATTCGCCGTCAATGGATTTAATTGACCTGTTACATATGATTGGTCATCCCATCCTATTCGTATTTTGGGTTGATGTATGGTATTTGTTTCTTTACTAAAAAATTTAAGTATTCCATAATCTTCCGTATCATCTTCAACCGAATTGTTATATTTGATTATAAATCCATTATTTTCTACAGAACCACTCAACCATGCTTTTAATGGTGATTTAACATCCATATTAATATCAGCAGTTTGATAGTTAAAAGATTGACTTGATGCATTAGCAGTGTACCAAACACCACCTCTGCCCTCGTATGAACCGGTACTACCCGCTGAAAATTGTCCAGATGGTAACCATTCTAAATTAGAATCTCCTTCTCTATAATCCCAAGTTACACCCTGTGTAGATACTTCATCGAAACGAGTACCCTTTCCCATTTGCCAACTTCCTGAAACCATATATGCGTAAATGGTATATTCCAAAGGAATTTCTTCACTTTCAGTTTGTCTTAAAACAAGTGTAGCGCTATCCAATTTCATACTACCATTTGATAATGATGCGGAAAGATGTGAAGTATCAAATCTTAATAATATTCTGGATAAATCTTTAATATTTCCATAATATACTTTACTTATTTCCAATATTTCATCCAATCCAGTATTTTGAAATGGTTGTTGAACGTACACCGATGCATCTTTTGATGCTGTTAAAAAATAGTATGCCATTATCTTACTCTACCTTTAATGTCTTTATCAGGAAACTTAACTTCAAAAATTGATGGGTCCAAAGATGGATATACAATCTTATCTTTAGTAGCCGCATCAATATTATACGAGTTTGGTGAATAGTTACCACCACACTTATTTGTTATTTTTAACATTGGAACAGATTGTACCCCTTCTACGTTTGCAAGAAGTAATTCGATTTCACTTAAATTTATAGTCTGATTGAATTGCCAATTATCAACTATAAAATAATCTTTTAGTTCATTTACACATTCTACCAACACTTCTGCTTTATTATAATTTGGATAACAAATAATTTCAAAATCAACACCAATATTTATTACAAACCCATCTAACATATTAACACCATCGGTTAATATTTTATATTCGTTTAAATATGTTTTTAAATTTTCTTTTAATGCTCTATTGATGTTTGATAAATTACCATTACCATCGTAAGCAAGTAAGTAAAGATTTATTGCAAATGGGTTATTTTTTTCGTTTTCGTTTGATGTTTTTCCTACTAAAAATTTAGTAATGTCTTGTTTAACAGATGCTTCACTCGGTTCTTCCGAATCTGGTTTATTTACAAAACTCATAACCAAATCGGTAAATTCTTGCAAATTGTTTGGAGATGCTAATATCGATGATGGTGAGTTGTTATCTAATGTACCATCTGCGGTTGCAAATGCTTTTGCAATTGCACCAAATTTGGATGGCATTGATAATACTCTAATTTGATAATCTTTTGCAGTTACTGCTCTATTTTGAGATGAAAAGTGTGCTAATGCATTTTGTTTCATTTCAATTAAAGTTTCACCACTTCTTCCACCAGCAGCTGCAATTTCATTATCAACCGCAACCGTATTTTTCATTTTCAAATAAAGAGGTAATTCTTGTGCAGTGAAATCATTTAAATCTTCATCATACTCTATAACCTTAATTTTATTTATAGTATTGCTAGCTACATTCGATGTAACACCCCCTCCAGTTAAATACTTAATAGTTAAAGTTGTATTTGCAGGTGATGTTCCGTATGTTTTTGTTTTTAAGAAATTAGTTGGGTCAAATGATTCTTCTAATCTATTAATAGAGTTTGGTAATCCCAATCCAACATTTTTAAGATTTGGAATTAATAATTCATCGGATGCCGTTGGGTCACCTGCCCCAAATTGTAAGGTTGTTGTACTATCACCATTAATTACGGTTGTAAATCTTTTAGGTGTTTTTATTGTTTTTAAAATATAAGGCACGGTTGATTTAAACTGATATAAATCAGGATCAGTTGTAGCGGTATTTGGTTGTTCAATAAATACCATTTCTTGTGCTAGGTAAGGTACTTCATAGTACTTATTACCATCGGAATCTCTTACATCAATAACCTGAATAATATCATTTTCTGGTAATAAAACACTTTGATACGGAGTATAACTACCAAATACTTCCTGTTTTGTTCTTACTCTACCAGATATCACATCTCCATACTTTTTAATCAAATATAGCGATGGTTCTCCAGTTAAAGTATCTCTTTGATATACGGTAATTTCTCTATCCACTTCATCATTAAAATCTATATAGTCCGTAGTATAAAATTCAACATTATTTTGAGATGATTCTAACACCATTCCACTTTTAATTCTTAAATAGTATTTTGAATCTGGTTTATTAGAAGCCCCACTACCAATAGACGGTACAAGTTGATATATCGATATTTTTGTTGTAGATGGTGATGTTACTAATGGTTTATATCCTAAATATCTTGTCAAAGGTATTACACTTTGCATGTCATCCGCATATAACATTAAGGATTGCTTAAACGTATCATCTATATAATATGATAATACATCACCTACATATGCCGCCATCTCTATAAAAAGAGTACCTGGAGATGCATCGCTAAAATCATTATACGCTTTTGGAAAGTATGTTTTTGCAAACTCAATAAGATTTTCTTTAAATTGCGAAAAATCTTTATTAAGATATTTTATATCTTTTCCTCTATTTTTAAAGTTTTTATTTATACTTCTTAATGCCATCTTAACTATTATTTACAGTAAAATCAACCGCAAATCCAGCAATCCCTTTGGCATTAAAACTAATTTTAATGCCTACTTGATTTTTATCTTTCATTTCGTCTGATTGGTCTATTTCTATATCCGAAACCGATAAATCTGGAATCCAATATCTTACTGCGGTTTCTATTGCATCGGATATTTTTTGTTTTATTTCATCATCATTTGGTTCAAAAAGTGCTTGATGTAATTTTGTACCGAAAAGTGGTTGATTCAATCTTTCTCCTTGTCTAGTTCGTAATAATAAAGTCACATTTGCTTTTAATTGTGCAACGGAATCATAGTTTTGAAAAAACGTATTAGTTCCCATTTGCATAGGAATATCTAATCCCAAAGCATAATCACTTATATCTCTCAAAGATGGATTAGAATCTACAAAATATTGACCTATTATTACTGCCATTATTTCTTAAATCGTTTAACAAGTTCAGAATAATCTCTATTTAACGCTTTATCTAATGATTCGTTACCAGTTTGAACTCCTAATCCAGTCTTTTGTCCACCACCAGCAAATTCGCCATATCCCATTTTTTCCGCTATTGCAGTTCTACCTAAAATAGAACCCATATCGCCTTGTCCAAAACTCATCGTTCTATACCCAGCATCTCCGTTTGTAGTTGCATTTCTAGTTTCATTGAGAATTTGGTTAATCATTGGATTTTTACTAAATTCTTTTTCTTTTGATTCAACGGCTTTAGGAGTTTCTTCACCTAAAATAGCCTTAGTCATACTTAATCCAGTATTTTTTGGTTGTTTTTGTTCAGCCAATACTTTTTTCATTTCAGACCTCACCGCTTCCTTAATAAGAGTAGGAAGTTGTTGTTTAATTTCCTCTTTGACTAAGATTTGAATGGCTTGTAATAATTTATCAGTATTCATTTGTCCTTATTTATTATGTAAATAAATATCTAATAAAGATTTTTTAAGGTTTGAATATTATTCCTATGGTTTATTTTGAAAATATAGTACCACCAATAACTTTGGAAGATGGTTTTGCTCTCAAATCTAAAAGGTATTGATATACTCTATTTGGTATTCGTATAACATTACCATTCGCATCTCTGGTAGGGACACCACCACTACACCTTACATACGCACAATCATTATTTGATGTGAAATTTATATAATCTTTATCTACATTAGGTAGGATTTCTTTTAATGAACCAAAAATTGATTTTTCTCTTGCAGGAGTTGGTCCTCTTAAATACCAAACTCTACTTGATGGCGGTCCTGTAACCGGTTCGAACTGATTTGGTCTGTTAATCGTTTGTGTGACGGTTGTTGCACGTAATACTCTTAATCTGGTTCTATTTAATATCACCGCTGCTACCCAAGCTTGTTCCGTTTGATTAACGGTTGATTCCGCTGCTACTAATGAAATAAAATTACTCCATTCCTGGTCATCAACAAATGGTTGTCCCATATATGCTTCCGCAACTGCTCTTGCATCATCCATTTTTGCTGCGAAATTGGTTTGCAAAGTTTCGCCAAAATTAGTAATAGTAGTTCCATCTGCTCTTACAAGATTTGGATAAACAATATTTTGAGTTTGTACATTTCCCAAATCCTCATCTTCAATAAACAAAATTCTGGTTGATTTTGGAGTTCCGGCTTTGTAATTACTATTAATTATTTTTTCACCCAATTCTCCCAATTCTATAATTTCAGGTTCACTTGGCATTACTTTATATCCGGACCATATAACTTGAGATGGTGCAGGTGTTCCGGCCGGTAAATATGTAGCAGTAGTAATTATCGTACCCTTAACTGTCAATAAATGTTGATTGGCCATTCTGATAAATTCATCTATCAGTATCCCACAATTCATATTTGGATTTACAGCTGCCATTTAGTATTTATTTATATGGTCTCCTAAAATTTTTGGTTGCCTTCCTGTTATTGGATGTAATCCATCCTTTATTATACCTACTGATATTATAGGAACAATAGTTGCACCTTTTATTGTCCCCGCCATTAATCTTTGATATTTTTGATATTCCTGTAAATACGGTATATAATCTTCTTTTACCCTCGTATATCTAGTCAACGGAATATTTTCAATTAATATATCTCGTTCACCATCATATCCAGTAATTACAATCGCCTGCGCGCCGGTTTTATTTACAGAATCCACCATACTCTGTAATACACTTAATACCCTTTCCGCCTTTTTTAAAGAAAATATATCATTTGTACCACCATATATATAAACTTTATCATACTTGGTTGTAGCCAGTTTCTTTTCCAATTCCGGCTTCATCCATAGTGTTAATTGTTTACCACCAATTGCAAGTATTTCAACATCTGCTTTATTATTAATTTTTTTATAATACGATGACCAAGTATATCCCGCATCTACTGATATAGAATCACCTACTATTAAAATCTTTTTAGTATTTTCATTATTTTTTGCTGGTGTTTTATTTTCTTCATCGGTTTTTGGTTTATCCTCTTTTTTAGGTTCTTGCACATCTCCTTGCGCAGTCCAAATTCCTGGATTTGTAATAGAATTACTTACACTTGTCAAATTTACAACAACACTGGTTGATATCTGTAAAGGAGTTGGTAACGGTACTGGAAATGGTGCAAGTTGTGCACCAGTCCAATATGCTTTAACACCCTTTCCCATTTCACCAACTAAATCATATGGAGTAGTTTTAGATAATCCTTTTTGTAGTGCAGTAACAAATAACTTTTGCATAGATTCTACATTACCCTTTGTAACTTTTATATTATCGGGTACAGTTCCACCTCTTTTTATCGCAGCATCGTATTCTTCTGCAAATGCTTTAGCAACATATTCTATATCAGGTACTTGCTTTGCATTACAAATTCTATTTATTAAATTTCGTTTAAATACTTGCCAACTCATATTATTTTGGTAAATTTGGTATTTGTGGTATAATATTAGGAACTTGTGATTGTATATTTCCGGCTATATTTGTTGCCTTTGATGCTAACCCTTGAGCCTGTGATGCTATATTTCCAACTTGTGATTGTATATTTCCGGCTAATCCTTGAGCTTGTGATGCCAACCCTTGTGCCTTTGATGCCAAACCTTGAGCCTGTGATGCTAATCCTTGCGCCTTTGATGCTGCATCTTTTAACTTATTTACTCCACCGGCAGCTTTACCAATCATACCTTTTAATTTTTCTTTTTCGGCTTTTAATTCTTTTTTTGTTTTTGGTAAAGCCGGTTGTTTAAATTCTTTGAGTGGTTTAAATGGTGGTGGCTTTAAACCTTTAAAATTTGGTATACTTGGTTTTTTTATATTTTTAAGCTTATCCGCCAATTCTTTCGCCTTACCCAATTGCGCTTGTGCGTTACCAATCGCATCTCCAGCAATACCAGAAACTATACCACCAGCCATAGCAGATAAATTACCAGGTCCAAGCCCCCCTGCTATACTTGTAAATTTGGATGCAACGTTTTGAGATAAATCTCCAATTGTACCAGTTAGCGATGATGCTGTGTTACTTACGATTCCTTTTATATCAGTAGTTCCTTTGTTTTCCATAGTAGATAATTATGAAGTTTGATTCTGATTACTTAAAATATTATTTAATTTATCCTTAATTGCTCCAAATGCTTTTCTATTTTCAGAACCAATTGCAGAAGGCCCGGCAGGTGTTTTAAATTGCATATCACCAATAACATCAATCAATTCAGCAAGCAGTGTAACTAATTGTTTTCCTTTTACTACCGGTTCTAAATCTTTACTACCTAAAAATATCTTACCATTTCCGGTAACCATCACAACATCTTTATCATTTGTAACAATATTGATATTATCTTTTACATTTATATCAATTCCAAGTTTATTATCAATTGATAAGTTTCCATCGGAAATAAATCCATAATTCTTTTTAGAATAAAAAATCATTTCACCATTTCTTGCAGAAAACATTAATCTACCAGAACTTAAAAGAATTTGGTCACCATTTAATTTAACCGGATAATCAACAAATGATTCTGGCTTTGTTTCAAAATCAGATTTTCCATTTTTATCCAATGTACCAGGAATAAATGGAATTTCGTAATCTTTAGATGTTAATGCAACCGTACTACCATCCATATTAGTATCTTCTTCTATCGTAACGTTTACATTTTTACCCTGATTTAGTGGGCTTTCTCCATTTCTAATAATGATGGTAGGTGAGAATGATGGAGTAGAACCTGCTTTATTATTATATGCGGAAAAACGTATTGATTGTCCAAATCTGGATTCAATTATAGAATCTCCTTCGTATAATTTTAATTTATGTATGTTTGGAGTAAATTGAAAGTACTTTCCAAGTTTATCATACTTTTTATATTCACCAGTATTATCGGTATTTGTTATACCAGTTGCAGCTGTTTGTTTATACGAATCTAACTTTGGTGCACTTTGTGTTGAATTTTCTTTTGGATGTATCTTTAATGATATCTCATTTATAGCTGCACTTGAATTAGTTGTTTCATTTGTTGGTTGTATTCTTTTATAAAAAACACCTATTCCAGTTTTTATAATATGAACTCTTTCATTTATAGTTGGTAAATCTTTTTTCGTAGTATCTACCGGTAGTGCAATTGGTATATCATCTTTGGAAACACCAAATGCATCCAAACTTCTATAAATAACTGCCCCTATAAAAGTTAATCTAACCCTTTCATCGTACTTTTTTAAATACTCATTTGTTTCATCTAATATCACATCAAAAACAACACCGATATCACTTTCCGAAACCGATGTAACACCACTTGAAATTATATTTGAACTGACCTGGCGGCCTGACATTATTTCTCCCATATTACTTCATTTTCTTTTTTAAATCTTCCAATTCAAATTCCAAATCATCTACTCTTTCTACCTCTTGTTTAGTTTCTTCTAATTCTTTTAGTAATTGATTCTTTTCAAATTCAGTAAGGAATCCATCTTGTCCTTCCGATTTCTTTTCTGCTGATATAATTTTTGTTGCAATAGTTGCAAGTTTAACTAACTGGTCATCATTCTTAACTGAACTATCAATTAGAGATGATAGTATAGGTCCGATGCTTGAAACATCACCTGCATGTTTTATCATCTTCTTTAATTCTTCTATTAAAGAACTTATTTTTTGTTTTTTACTTAATTGGTTGTTATAAATGTCCTCAAATAGAGAACTTAGATTTTTTCCTTTAAATAACTCGAAATCTGTTGACATACTTTATTATTTTTGTACGTCTATAAATATGTATTATGAAAAAAGTGAAATTATAATTCTATTACCTCGATTTTTATCTTCGGTTGGTAATCTCTGGGTAGTTGATTGTTTATACCCTTAAACTCCTTTACTTTATCTTTAAAATATGTAATTTGTAATATACGGTCCGTTAGATTCATTACCGTTTGTGAAGAAGTAGACATCTCTTTGGTGTCTCTTTTCATATTCAATTGTGGTCTATTTGGAAAGTATTCCTTTCTCATAGCGTTTGCTATTTCTTTCCAATTTTCTACCTTATCAACTGATTTTTCAGCGGATATCTTTCTCATTTTAGATGATAGATATTTCTCACCATTTGTGTATCCAGCATCGGTAAACATATGTCCGTGATTTGTACGAACAACAGGTGATTCTGAATTTTGTATCTTAATATCCGGTTTATGTTTAGATGTAGTTTCAATACTAACCATATGTTTTGGAGATGATACAAATGTATGTCCTTTTAGGGATAATCCACTCTTACCTTTATAAGTTATCGCCGCTTTTAATGCCTGTTTGATTGTTGGTTGTTTGATAATGTTTCTCATCTTATCACCATCCGGTCCAGGTTTACCACCTTTCTTAACTATCTTATGTTCAGCTTCATCATGCCCAACGAGTAATGCGGAATTCACAACTCCAATTCCTTTTTCATTCAATCCTTCACTCCAATCGGTAATTATATCATGCAAATATGCGACTTCAACACCATCTATAATAGTGTGAATAATTTCTAATTCAGGATTATAAGCTCTATCTCTATTTTTAGCCAGAATAAACTTATCACCAACTTCTTTAGATACA
>Ga0315900_10001953_pt1 | contig 32399 bp, 33 predicted proteins | sample LakEriMetagenome_FD_203521 | JGI IMG/M metagenome (GOLD analysis project Ga0315900, IMG submission 203521) | Freshwater fungal communities from buoy surface, Lake Erie, Ohio, United States - Buoy 12 MA114 | ecosystem: Environmental > Aquatic > Freshwater > Lake > Lake biofilm | place: USA: Lake...
CGCTGCTGGAAACAACCGGAGGTGGTGTGGATCAATCCACCGCCACCAGAAAACGGCATCACTGCCGCTACCTTGGTGAAAGCCGCCTGACCGGCAGCACGCGCGTCACCTTTCCTGGCAGCTACCGCCCCCCTGCTGGATTGTTGGGCTAAGTTGCTTAGCACAGCCATCGGCATTGGACGGCATTATGGGGAGAACTGTTGCAAGCTGTCTGTGCTGTGAGGGGCATAATCTTGATGCTCAACCAGCCATCTGGATGCCATTCGTCGCCGACAGAGCGCTTGGACTGCCACCACTGACGATTGATTCTTCCTGGGATTTGCGAACAATATCCGAGTGCACAGCCTACTGCCTCTGCAAATCTCTACACTGTCTAGATTGCGGACACCTGTTTGTTGACTATCGATTCGATAATAGAGAGATGCAGCTCCTCTACGAGGACTATCGAGGCGAAGCCTATACAAAACTCAGGGAAGTCTACGAACCCGGCTACGCAGAACACAACGGAAGACTTTGCGCCGGTGCCGGCTACAAAGCTGCTGTGGAAGAGTTTCTCCTGCCATTCCTCCCCGGAGATTCACTCTCAGTCCTTGACTGGGGCGGGGATACAGGAGTCAACACACCGTTCGGGGCAAGACAGGAGCGACTTGACATCTTCGATCTTAGTGCCAAGCCGCTCCAGCATGGATCTGCCGTCATCCATCCAGATCAGGTCAAAGGTGTTTCCTACGACCTTGTCGTCCTTTCCCAAGTGCTCGAGCATATTCCCGATCCCGCCTCCACTCTCAACGAGATTCTTCCCTGCCTCTCCTCCTCTACGGTCTTGTACATCGAGTTTCCCCACGAGAAGCTGCAACGATCCTGGGATGAGGAAGGCAGCCTTGCCGCGAGGAAACGCCATTGGCACGAGCACATTAACTTTTTCTCTCCTCAATCCGCGCACAAGCTCTTCAGCAGATGTGGTCTTGAGATGATTGGTCAATGCAGCCTCGCGCTCAACCATGACCTCACTCCTGCCGCTGATGGAGAGAATGTCATCTTGATGTTTGCCCTGAAAAACTCTCGGCTCTGAAGCCGATCTTCCCGCCCGATCGGCGCAAGCCTCGGCTAACGCCTCCAGACTGGCCTGGCATAGATATAGCGGCTCCAGAGGAAACCAACCGCTAGTGCGATCAGGGCTGCTGTCAGCGTCAGCTGCGTTCGGCCCAGCCGATCACGCAACAACGCCACGACCACAACTCCACTCACAGACACAGGCAGCGCCGACAGCACATAGCGAGGCAGGCTCACCCGATACCCCTTGTGGGCTGGGAACACCACTGCTCGGAAGGTGGCAAAGCGAATCACATGCACCGAAAGCTCCGCTACCCCCACCGCCACGAATGGCCCCAGGGGGTAGGCCAGCCAGAACAGCGCTGGCCCCAGGATCGTGAACACCACACCGCTCAGTCCGAACCGCAGGAAGGCGCGGCGGCCGCTCTCGCGCTTTTTATCTGCGGTCATCACCCAGTCTGCGGAAACGCACGCGTCGCCGGGTGCCGCCCATCCGCAGTGCTTCAATCTGCCGCGAGAGCAGCGCGAACATCAGCATCTGCAGCGCGAAGCTGATCAGCACCAGCCCCATCACTGTGGGCACACCACCGCCATAGCCGCTGCTGCCACGCAAAAAGTTCAACAGAATGAATAGGCCTACCAACACCGCCAGCAACAGGCCGATGCTGCCGATCACCAACGCCAGGCGACTGGAGGTTGCGTCTCCGGAGAGCAGGGCATGCAGAGCCTCCGGCCAGTAACCCCATCCCCTGTACGACGATGTACCTCGCCAGCGCTCTGCCTGCTCGTACTCCATCAGCAGCGGCGACTGGCAGGCGTTGGCCAGGCATTGGCGCACGTTCAGATCGGTGCCGTTCCAGAAGCGGCTCGCCTCCTCCAGCACTGCCTGCCGGTAACAGCCGAAGCCATGGAACCCACTCGGCACCATCCGTCTTCGAGACGACAATCCCAGAATCCGGTAATACACGCGCCGCGCCAGATGCAGCAGCGGACCACCTGCCGAGCGCTTCTTCAAGGCCAGAACAGCATCCAGATCCGGGCGCTCCAGCAGGGCGCGCACCATGGCGGTGGCGACCTCCGGTGGATCCTGTAGATCGGAGCACAGGAAGACCACGAAGTCGTAGATGACCGCCTGAGTGATCAGATTGCCTGCTGAGGCCTCGGCGCCATAGTTCATGCGGTTCGCCAAGGCCACGACAGCGGCATCGCGACGTGCAAGAGCCTCCAGCACCGTCATGCTCCTATCCGTGCTGCCGTTGTCGGCAACCACGAACTTGAATTCCAGTGTTATACAGTGGCTGAATTCTTGTTGCAGTTCTGCATGGGCTTCTCGACATCGCCGGTGCAGTTCCTCTAGGTTTTCCTCCTCGTTGTAAGCGCTGCTTACGAAGGCCAGGGTGAGCGATGGCGTCATGGGGTGCTCTGTGGGTCTTTCGCCTGGCGCCATTGAGCCTAGCTCTTAGCGCAATGAATTTCTTTGTTCGAGACTAGCTCATGTTGGGCCTGTATCAGAGCAGATCGAGAGACAAGAAGATCAGGACGCGAGGCGTGGCATCGGCAGGAAATGATCTCTGTTCCTAAGTCTGCTGTGCGTCACTGAGCCATCGGGAAAACCTCAGTGTTCTTCATTGGCCGTCAGAGGTTTCTCCGGCCGTTCATGGCAGTGTGCCTGATACGCCGTTCATCTTGGCTGAGGTGTCGTGGGTTCCGTCATGTTCGGCACCCTTGAATGCGTCACTTTTTCCTGGCGGATGGACAGTTCAACTCCTCATGGGCCTTCTGCGGCTTTCATTCATTATGCCTAAGGTGCTGTAAATCCGCCACATCAGCCCCCTTATTACTTTAGCCATTTCTGGAATGGAGGTGCTGCGTGTCTTCTGCTGAGCCAGGTCGCCCTCTTGGGGAGTGTGGAGATCGATTGGATTTTCTGGCTGTCAGTTGGGTGGTTCAGCTTGGTTCAGTCATCCTCCATTCCGATGTTCCTCACTGATTCCCTGGTAGCTCGAATGCCTTTGGTTCCGATTGTGGCGGCATCGCTTGCCTCCGCGGAACCGATGGGCGGCCCTCTGAGGCGTCAAGCTCACACAAGAGTGGAGTGCGTCGTTCGAGGGCCTGATCGGCCTGCTTCCTGATTCTCCGCACTGGATGGCTGGCGGGGATCCGGTCCTCAATCGACCCGTCGGATTACAGGGAACCGCTGCGCTATCGGTGACATCGCATCTGGACTGGGCGGTTCGCCGCTTTGGCGCCCAGACCTTTCGCTTGATGCAGTTGCGCCTGCAAGAGCAGCAGCTGGCTGTCGTCGCGGTGGTACCGGTGCTTCAACCTTAACGTGATGCCCCAGACATCTCCGCGACTTCGTGGAGTTCTCCCCTGGTTCAGGTCACGGCCCGGCTGCCCGACACCCTTGGTGCTGAGCTGGATGCGGCAGCACAGTAACTCAAACGTTGCCGGCATGACATCATACGTCAGGCCATCGAGTGTCAACTCGACGACATCGAGGATCTGCGCTGCTGTGTGGCAGCTCTGAATGACTCGGCAGCCCCCGTACTCGACTGGTCCGAGGTGCGCGATGCGCTGCTTGCCGCGGATTAAGCGCTCTTCTGCAGTAGCGCTTGCCGCACTTACCAAGGCTGATCGCCTGCGGTTGGTTGAGGCGATCGACCTCCTCTGCATGCAAGAACAACAACCACGGGGGCCCCGCCAGGGGCCCGGCAGCGGGATCCGACGCGGGTGGCGGGGTTGGTTGCAGATGTGGTTGGGCAGTGGAGCGCGCCTTTGCGAATGGCGCCGCAACACCCTCGCTACGCTGAAGCCACCGCAGGCCTGGGGCGATGACACTCTCCACCAGCCCAGCTCAGACCCATCCGGGACCGTCCGCCAGCCCTGATGCCCTGGCGCCCCTGCGTTTGCCGATGGAGCTGCGCCTCACGCCGGAGCAGTTCGAACAGGTGTGCGCCGCGAACCGCGAGGCGGTGCTGGAACTCGCTGCCGATGGACAGTTGATGGCGATGACACCCACAGAGGGCGAAACCGGAGCACGGAATGGCGAGCTGTGCTGTCAGCTCAGGCTGTTCGCCACTGGTGCGGGCGGGTGGAAGGCCTTCGACAGCTCCACGGGTTTCCGCCTGCCCGATGGATCGGTCTTCAGCCCTGATGCCTCGCTGCTGCGCCTTGATCGCTGGCAAGCCCTCAGTGTTGAGCAACGCCGCGGTTTCCCGCCCCTCTGCCCGGATCTGGTGGTGGAGTTGGCGAGCGCGAGCGATGAAGGCCCCCGAGGCCTCACCCCCCTGCGCCGCAAGATGGCCGCCTATCAGGCCAATGGCGCTCGCCTGGGCTGGTTGCTGCTGCCGCAGGAGCGCGCGGTGGAGGTGTGGGGCGCCAGCGGCAGCCCCCGGCGCCAGGAGCAGACCAGGCAGCTCGAAGCTGGCTCAGAGTTCCCGGGGCTCACCCTCAACCTGGAGGAGATCTGGGAGGCGTGAGTGGCTGTGGGTGAGCCTGCCCCACAGGCTTCACGCCTGCCTCCACGCCCGACACGCCCAGGCACCACTGAGCCTACAGGAGTAGATCGGCACCACCAGCAGCGGCCTGCGGCGGGGCTCACCAGCCAGCGCTCTGATGCGCGTGGGCCCACCGGACAGCCTGTCTACGCTCATACAACCCTTTGCCAGGGGCCGTGATGACGATCGCCACCCGTGGCGATGATCCAGCCAGCTTCAATGGGCTTGTGCCGCTGCGGTTTCCCCCTGATCTGCGGCTCACGCCGGAGCAGTTCGCGCTGGTGTGCCCGGAAAACCGCGAAGCGGTGCTCGAGCTGGCTGCCGACGGCCGCCTGATCACGATGACGCCCACCGGAAGTGAAACCGGTGCCCGTAATTCCCGTCTGGTGATGCGCCTGCTGCTCTGGGCCGATCAGCAGGGCGGCTGGAAGGTGTTCGACAGTTCCGCGGGGTTCTGCCTGCCTGATGGCTCGGTGCTCAGCCCCGCTGCCTTCCTGGTGCGCCTGGAGCGCTGGCAGGCCCTGAGTGAGGCCCAGCGCAGCGGCTTTGCTCCCCTCTGCCCAGACCTGGTGGTGGAGCTGGCAAGCGCGAGTGATGAGGGACCCAGGGGGGTGACCGCCCTGCGCCAGAAGATGGCCTGCTACCAGGGCAATGGCGCTCGCCTGGGCTGGTTGCTGCTGCCGCAGGTGCGCGCGGTGGAGGTGTGGGACGCCAGCGGTGAACCCCGGCGGCTGGAGCAGGCCAGGACGCTGGACGCCGGGCCGGAGTTCCCGGGCCTCCGCCTCAACCTGGAGGAGATCTGGGAGGCTCGAGTGGCTGTGGGCGAGCATGCTCCACAAGCTTCACGTCTGCCTCCACTCCAGCGAGCCTTGGGACAATGCCCACCGGCCAAACCCGATCACAGACAGTCTCACCGGCGCCAGCGGCTGGTTCGGCCGCACGGCCCTGCATGTCTACGAACAGGCGCACGGCCCCGAGGCGCTGCGCCGCGAGGTGATTCCTTTTGCCTCGCGCGAGCGCTGGGTGGAGTTCGGCAGTTCCCATGGCCCGGTTAAGGCCCACCCGCTGGAGGCGATCCTGGATGTGAGCCAGCCACGGGGCCTGCTGCACCTGGCCTTCCTCACGCGCGACAAGGTGGAGGAGCTCGGCCACGGGCGCTATGTGGCCGCCAACCGCGCGATCACGGCAACGCTGGCGCGGCTGCTGCAGGCCTGGCCGGCCCTGCCGGTGGTGGCCACCTCGTCGGGGGCGGCAGCGGCGCTCGATGGCCTGCCGGCCGATTTGGCGGGCAATCCCTACGCCACCCTCAAACAGGAGGAGGAGGTCCTGCTGGAACGGCAGGGGGCCACCCGGATGGCGGTGGTGTTCCGGGTGTATGCCGCCTCGGGCCGCTTCATGACACGGCCGCAGAAGTTCGCCTTGGGGGATCTGATCCTGCAGGGGCTGCGGGGCGAGCCGCTGCGGGTGAAGGCACCGCACGCGGTGTGGCGCAGCTACGGGAGCGTGGAGCAGCTGATGCAGCTGAGCTGGTTGCTGCTGCAGGGTGGGCCGGACCTGGCAGGAGGCCTGGGCTTCCGGCGCCTCGATGCCTGCGGCCCGGCCCCGTGGAGCTGGCGGAGCTGGCGGCAGGGGTGGCGGCCGCTCTGGGGGCCAGCCTCGCTCCGCGCACGATCAGCTCCGCTGCCGGCGATCACTACGGGGGCGATGGCGAGGCCTACGAGGCCCTGCTGCATCGCCATGGCCTGGCGCCGCGGAGCCTGCAGGAGCAGATCGCCGACACCATCAGCGGTCTGCGGCCGCCCGCCACCGCTGGGGGCGCCAGCTCGGGACGTACGGCTGAGGCCTGATCGCAAGCCGTTCGGGCTCCGCAGGGACGGCTGTGGGCTGCACGCTCTCGCTAAAATGGTGTCAGAAACTCCGTTTCGGCTGCGGAAATGGCGGTTGTCCAGCGATTTCTGCAGCCTCCCGCCCAGAGCTTTTTTCTCTTCGGCCCGCGCGGCACAGGCAAATCCACCTGGTTGGGGCACGTGTTTCCGGAGGCGTTGCGCCTCGATCTGCTTGCTCCTGAGGTGTTGCGGGCTTACCAGGCCCGGCCGGAACGGCTGCGGGAGCGCATCGCCGCGTCACCGGCCGCCGACACCGTGGTGATCGATGAAATCCAGAAGGCTCCCCAGCTGCTGGATGTGGTGCATTCCCTGCTGGAGGAGCGTCCGGGCCTGCGTTTCGTGCTCACCGGCTCCAGTGCCCGCAAACTGCGCCATGGCGCCGCCAACCTGCTCGGAGGGCGGTTGGTGTCGCTCTCGATGCCGCCGTTCATGGCCGCTGAACTGGGCTCGGCCTTTGATCTGTCGCGGGCCCTGGCGATTGGCCTGGTGCCCCTGATCTGGCAGGCCGCAGACCCGCCGGCCAACCTGGCCGCCTATGCCTCGCTCTATCTGCAGCAGGAGGTGCAGGCGGAAGCGCTGGTTCGTCAGATCGGCGACTTCAGCCGCTTTCTGGAAGTGATCAGCTTCTCGCAGGCCAGTCAGCTGAATCTGGCTTCCCTGGCCAGGGAGGCGGAGATTCCGCGCAAGCGCGCCGAAAGCTACCTCTCCATCCTCGAGGATCTGTTGCTGGCCTTCCGGCTGCCGGTGTTTCAGAAGCGCGCCCAACGGCAGCTGGTGCAGCACCACAAGTTCTTTTATTTCGACGTGGGCGTGTACCGCAGCCTGCGACCCACCGGCCCGCTCGACGCACCACAGGAGATCGAAGGACTGGCGCTGGAAACGCTGGTGGCCCAGCACCTGCGGGCGTTCTGCCAGTTGCGGCGCCAGGGAGGCAGCCTCAGCTTCTGGCGCACCCGCGCCGGCCTGGAGGTTGATTTTGTGGTGTACGGCCCGGATCTGTTCTGGGCGATCGAGGTGAAGCGCACGGCCCGGATCGAGCGGCGGGATCTGGTCGGCCTCAAGGCCTTCGGTGCCGACTATCCGCAGGCCGAACGCCTGTTCCTCTCGCTGGCTCCTGAAGCGATGCTGATCGACGGCATCCGCTGCGAGCCGCTTGAACCCTGGCTGCGGCGGCTTTCGCCCAACCACGCTGCCCAGCAAGGGCTCTCCCCCTGCTCCTGACCCCCTTGGCGGCACCTCCACCACGGCCACCCTGGCTACGATTCAAGGATCCTGAGGGATGGGTGGCGATGGCCGTGACCAGCAGCCCTGCCGCCGTTGCAGCGCCCTCCGATGCAGAACCCTTCGAGGCCCTGGCGCCCCTGCGACTGCCGGCGGATCTACGGCTCACGCCCGAGCAGTTCGAGCGGGTGTGCGCCGAAAACCGCGAGGCGGTGCTGGAGCTGGCTGCCGATGGTCGTGTCATCGCGATGACGCCTAAAGGAAGTGAAACCGGTGCCCGAAATTCTCGGCTCGAGACGCGCCTGCTTCTCTGGGCCGACAAGGTGGGGGGATGGAAGGTGTTCGGCAGTTCCAGTGGCTTCCGCCTGCCCGATGGCTCGGTGCTCAGCCCCGATGCCTCCCTGCTGCGCCTGGAGCGCTGGCAGGCCCTCAGCGCTGAGCAGCGCCGGGGCTTCGCTCCCCTCTGCCCCGATCTGGTGGTGGAACTGGCGAGTCCGAGTGATGAGGGGCCCAGAGGGCTGAGCGCCCTGCGCCGCAAGATGGCGGCCTATCAGGCCAATGGCGCCAGGCTTGGCTGGCTGCTGCTGCCCCACGAACAGGCCGTGGAGATTTGGCCCGCCAGCGGATCACCACAACGCCTCGACGCCGCTGCCGTGCTCGAAGCTGGTGCTGAGTTCCCGGGGCTGCAGCTGCAGCTGGCTGAGATCTGGGCGGGTTGACACAGATCAGCAGCAGCCGTGGCCTTGAGCTCAGTAGTGGTAGCGCCCTTGCAGAAATTCCACCCGATCATCCTTAACGAGATCGACGTAGCGGTGCACCTGGGTGATGCGGCGGCACCACACACCTGGGCCTTCGTCGTTCAGGGGCTCGGGTTTGCCGATGCACTGGAAGGGATCGCGCCACACCGCTCGCATCAACTCCAGCAAGCGGCGGGCTGTTGGGTGATCAGTATCAATGATGAGCTGTAAATGGATACACTGAGTACGTAACGTCTCTATGCCTGGAGTCATGGCCCTCAACATCCGCAACGCAGAGGCCAGTCGCTTGGCAGCTGAGGTGGCGGCCCTTGCTGGCGAAACCAAAACGCATGCTGTGATCCTGGCCCTGAAAGAGCGTCTCCAGCGCCTGCGCCGCCAGCGAGGTGCTGAACCAGTTCGGCAACAACACCTCGTTAATCGCCTCGATCAGATCGCCTTGCGTTGCGCGGCTCGGCCGGTTCGCGATCAGCGCAGTGCCGATGAGATCTGCGGCAATGACGCCATGGGCCTGCCCTCCTGATGGTGATCGATACCTCTGCAGTTCTGGCGATCCTGCAAAACGAACCTGAGAGGCGCGCCTTTACTGAAGTGATCGCTGCTGCAGAGCAGTGCGCAATGTTGGCAGCAACCTTGGTGGATCTCTCCATTGTGATGGAGGCACGTTTTGGGTCTGACGGGCAGGGAGATCTGGATCTGTTCCTCAGCACCGCTCAAATCGCCACCGTGAGCCTGGATCCCCACCAGGTTCAGCTTGCCCGGGCGGCCTTCAGCCGCTACGGCAAAGGCCGTCATCGGGCAGGCCTCAACCGCGGTGATTGCTTTTCCTACGCCCTGGCTAAGCGGCGCGATGAACCCCTGCTCTTCAAGGGGTATGACTTCTGCCACACCGATCTCCGGTCAGCCTGCCCATCGCGCTGAGGTGAGCCTCCTCGATCAGGAGAATAACCCTGCCGCTGGACTGCTATCTGACTTTAAGTTTGCTTTTTGTCTGCGTTCAGAGCCAGCTGGGCGGAGCTGCGCTTCTGAAGCCGTCTGCCGGCAGGGTAGGCAACCAGCGGCGTCCACACCCGCCAGCGGCGGCGGCGTGGGCCGTGGACACGGCATCAGCTGGCAGGGCACCTCACACCCACGCCGACAGCCACGTTCGCGTCTCCCTGTTCCTGCTCCTCAAGCTCCCACCAGCCCCCGCCGTTGCACCTGCGCCTCACGTGACCGCTGCCCCCCCCCAACGGCACCTGCACCGGCCCCCTGCGCGGCCTGCGATCTGTGTCTGCGTGGTTGCTCTCCCCCAGGCGCGCTTGCGTCGCGCGGCGCCGCTGGAGCGTCAAAGCCCTTGTTGATAGTGCGCCTGTACTATTAAGTGAGGTGCTCGGTGCAAGCTCGCTACCGTGACGCCAGACAACGCCAATCTCTCCGATCTGCCTGAGGAGGCCCTGCAGCCCCTGCTGCTCGACGCTCAAGGCTTGTCAACCCTGATTGCCGGCGGCCTGCTGCTTCTGGTTTCATACACCACGAATTTCGGCGATGACAACCTCCTCCACTTCCGCCAGCTCCAGACCACTCACCAGATCGGAGTATGTCTCCACCTTGCCGCCCTGGCGGCGCTTGCTGGCGATGGTGAACTGGCGTCCCGTTTACGATATCGAGCAGCGCGAGCTGGCCAGCAAGAGGCGGTTTCTCGAGAGCGAGAGGCGCTTGCAGCAGCTGAAGAACGAAACCGAACAGCTGAGGCAAGAGAACAGGCGACTCGCCGCGCTCGAATCCAGGCTGGATGCCTTGTTGCTCAATGCCGATTCCTCCTCGCAGACACCTCCCGCAACCGGCTCCAACTGAGCGCAGCCCTGGCGCTGCTCCTGGAAGACCTCAGGCCGCAGGGGCGGGGCTGAGAGCTGTGGGGGGTGGATTCGTTGCAGAGAGGGGCAGTGGGGCTGAGGCCGCAGCGGGGTTGGAGGCGGCTGCGGTGGCCGCCTCAGCGGAGCAGCTTGAACGCATGCGCCCACTCCTGGCGCAGAAAGCCGGGAATGCACCAGAGCATGCACAGCGGCTCGATCGCGCGGGCGGAAACGGCGCTGCCCATGTCGGCTGTTTCCCAGCCGAACTGATCGAGGATGCCCCGCACGATTTCCTTGGCCGCTGCGTCATTCCCGCAGATGAACATCGTGGGCTGGCCGCCCTGGAACCGGGGATTCACCATCAACGCATGGCCGACGCAGCTGAAGGCCTTGACCAGACAAGCCGCCGGGAAGGCATCCTGCAGCTCCTCCAGGAGCGACCGCTCCAGGCTGGTGAAGAAGGTCAGCACCCCGTTCACCGGCGGAACATCGGCGATCGGATTGGTGGCGTCGATCACGGGCTTGCCGGCCAGATTGTCGGCCCCACAGCCATGCAGCGCCGCCAGGGCGGCGCTTCCCTTGACGGCCAGCACCACCACCTCGCCGAAGGCTGCGGCGCCGGCGACGTCGGCGATGGCCACGCCAGGGTGGGTGTCGGCCCAGTCCGCGAGCTTTGCCGGGGTGCGCGTGCCCACCGTCACGGCGTGTCCATGGCGCAGGAAGCCCGCGGCCAGGGTCCTGCCCACATCACCGGATCCGATCACGCCGATGTTCATGGGGTCTCCGTGCCAGGGTTCGGCTTCTGAACAGGCGTGGGGAGGCGTTGGCCATCCCCGGCTCGTTCCCGTCGCCACCTCCAACACTAGGCCGGGCCGCTGCCGCAGCTGGGGCGCGGCCCACCGGCCGCGCGACCGGCGATTGTGGGGTGGTCTCCGCTGCAGCTCCGCCATGGCCGACGCTCCCTACCTGATCGCCCTGGCCCTGATGGAGCAGGAGGGCCAGCGGGCCATGCCCCTGCAGGGCAAGTCGCTGCCCGCCCCGATCGCCGCGCCGGCCGACCCCGGCGAGGCCGGAGGGCAGCTGGCCCTGGAGCTGCTGCTGCGGCTCTGGCAGCGCAGCGACCAGGGGCCGCTGCGGCGGGCGGCCGCTGGCCAGAGCCTGCTGCTGGTGACGCTGCAGCTGGAAGCCCTGCAACACCAGCTTCCCGCCCTCAAGAACCGCTGGATCGGCGCGGGCGACACCACCGCCCTGCTGGCTGATCTGGCGGGCCTCGGCGGCCAGATCTGGGCCCTGGAGCTGGAGGCACGCCAGCCACCGGCCTACCGGCGGCTGGCATGACCGGCCGCGGCCACGCCCCTCAGGCGCGCTCGGGTTGGGCCGCGGGCTGGCGCAGCCTGGCGATCGTGACCGCCCCCACGGCCAGCGCCTGCAACCAGGGCCCCAGAAAGCCGAGGGGTGGGCCGGCCGGGTACGGCCAGGCGGCCGCGGCAGGAAGGGGCAGAAACAGCGCCTGCAGGGGCTGCAGCGGCGGCAGGTTGGTGAGCGAGCCTCCGGCGATGTAGAGGAGGGCAAGGATCACCAGGGCGGAAAAATCGCCGCGGCGCTGGCGGGGCGAGGCATTGCAGCACACGATGATCAGGATGTCGCGGGCCAGGAAACCGAGGGCCGCCAGGATCGCGGGCCAGGCGGGGGTGGGGTTGAGAAACGGCCCCTGAATCGCCTGGGTGACAGCCGCGAGCAGGGCGGCGAGCAGGCCGAGACCGAGGGTCACCGCATAGCCGATGGCAAAGGCGGGGGCGCGCACCACAGCCGCGGCGCGATCACCGCTGCGCCAGGCCGTGGCGATCCAGCGCAAGCGCACCGGATCCTTCGGCTCCGCCAGGGCGCAGATGCCGCTGAACACGCCGGTGGCCACGGCCAGGGTGGAACACCCCACGGCCAGCAGCGCCCAGGGCATGCCCGAGGGCGGCAGGTTGAGGTGGTTGGTGCCCACGAAGAACCCGCCGATGGAGAGGGCCAGGATGCTCAGAAAGAGCAGCACCCCGCCGATCTCCGGGGGCATCATCAGCTCCCGCCGCATCAGCCGCCAGCAGCCGAACACGGCCAGGGCTGCGGCCAGAACCACGCTCGCAACCAGGAAGGTGAGGCCGTCCACGGAGAGGCCCATCCACGACACCTGTTGCAACCAATCGGGCCTTGCCACCAGCATTTGGTAAACCCCGAAGATGGTTGAAGCGATGGACCAGCCCACCAGCGCGTAGAGGAGCACCTCGAACTGCCCCGATGCCCGCGAGCGCCGGGCCACCACCAGGCAGAGCAGGAGGGCCAGGGCCTGGGTCGCCACTCCCACGGCCGGATAGAGCACAAGCAGCGCCGGGCCACCAGCATCGTCGGGGTGGAGCCAGGCCGTGAGCGCCACCGGCGCCAACGCCAGCAGCCCGCCGAACCACTGGTAGACCGTGGACCCCAGCAGCTTGCCCCAGGTCATCGCCCAGGGTTCGATCGCCGACAGCTTCTGCAGATCCCAGGTTCGGCCGCGCACCTCGCCGGCGATTGCATTGGCGGCGTTGAAGCTGCCCCACAGAATCACGATCAGGCTGAACAGCCCCCGGCCGAGCAAGTCGAGAGCCACCAGTTGAGATCGGAGGACCTGATCCGGATGTATCCCCGGGTTGGCCATCACCCCCCTGTTGCCGATCACCAGGGCGGTGACGCCGAACACCACGGCCTGAACCAGCACCATCAGGGTGAGCCGGGCCGGCGAGAGCTCCAGCCAGAGGTTGCGCTGCAGTTCCGGATTCATCGCTGCCGCTCCCCCCCAACCTGCGCCAGATAGGCATCCTCCAGGGTGCGGGGCACCTCGCTGCAGTCGCTCACGGCGATGCCGGCGCTCACCAGAGCTGCCAGCAGGGCCGCCCGGGACTCCTGGCCGGGGGGCAGTTCCACCACCACACTGCCGTCATCGGCCACGGACGCGGCGGCGATCTCCCGGGCGGCCAGGGCTTCCCGCAGTCCCTCGCCCGCGGCGCGCAGCCGCACCCTCTGGTGGCCCATTGCAGTGGCGGCGATCGCTCCGCCCGCCACCAGGCGACCCTCCGCCATCGCCAGCATCGCGGTGCAGTAGTCGTCGAGTTCGGAAAGGATGTGGGAGGAAACCAGGATCGTCATTCCCTGCCGCTGCAGTTCCAGGATCAGCTCGGAGAGGTCGCGGCGCGCCACGGGGTCCAAACCGGACGCGGGCTCATCGAGCAGGAGCACGTGGGGCTCGTGAACGATGGCCTGGGCGATCGCCAGCCGCTGGCGCAGCCCGCGCGACAGTTCCCCGGCCCGCGCCTCCAGCCGATCCCCCAGCCCCACCCGCAGCGCCGCCCGCGTGGCGGCCGCATCGGCCTGGGCCGGTCTCACGCGGCGGGCCCGGGCCGCGAACACCAGCGAGCGGCGCACGCTCAGCTGCTCGTAGAGCCCGAAGAAGTCGGGCAGGTAACCGAGCCGCTGGTGCACGCGCCGGGGCTGGGAGCCGGTATCCAGGCCATCCACCATCACGCGGCCGGCGTAGGGCACCTCCAGGGCGGCGAGCAGGCGCAGCAGGGTGGTCTTGCCGGCGCCGTTGGGGCCCACCAGGGCGGTGACGCTGCCCGGTTCCACGCGGAAGGAGACATCGTCGAGCGCCCGCGTGGTGGGGTAATCGAAGCTGAGGTGGCTGACCTCGATCATCGCGAGCGTTCCGGATCAGGGAACTGCGGATGGTTCCACACCGACTTTATGGGAGTGGTCGGGGCTGCTCCAGGAGCTGCGGCCGCGGGGCGCGGCCAGCCGCGCCAGCTCTGCAACGTTCCAAGGCGTGCCGCAGCCACGGCTGCCGGCCGGGGCGAGAGTGAATCCAGAGCCAAGGGGCTGAGGCCCAACCCGTTGAGGCCTGACCAGAGAAGCCCGACCAGAGAGGCCCCACCGACCGGTCAGTGCCGGGGAGGGCCTGAGCCGGCAGCACAGTCTGAGCCGGCAGCACAGCCCGAGCCGGCGCTGATTCAGTCCGGCGCCCTGGATCCCACCGACAACCCGAGAGGAGGTGCGTGATGAACACCCATCTGCGCGAAATGGCCAAGTTCCTCGCCGGCATCGCCGCCGGTGAAACCCTCGGCCACTGGTGGCTCGGCCTCTGGGGCCAGCACCTGCTGCCCCTGCCCCTGGGCGGGTTCACCTTCACCGCCACCATGAACAGCGTGGTGATGGTGCTCTGGCCCGCGCTGCTGGTGAGCCTGGTGTGGTTCGCCTGGCTGCGGAAGCCCCGGGCGGCCTGAACGGCCGGCGCGGCGCCGCGGGCCCCTGGGGCAGCGGGCAGGTCCGTCTCTGCGCGCTGATGCTGTGGCTCATGGGCACGAAGGCGTTTCTGGTGGGCCTGGTGCAGCTGCCGGCGCGGCGCTGACCTCGGCACGTCCCAGCAGGGGCAGCACCCGCTCGGCCGCCGCCAGCCCCGCTTCGATCGCTCCCTCGAAGTAGCCCGGCCAGCGGCTGGCCACCTCCGTGCCGGCCCACACCACGCGGCCATGGGGCTGCTGCCAGGCCTCGCCGTAACCCGTCCAGGCCCCCGGGATGGGAAAGCTGGTGAACGCCCCGCCGGTGAAGGGTTCGCTGTTCCAGTTGTGGGTGAGCAGCTCCAGCGGCGCGGCGGCCGGCTCCCCCCAGAGGCTCACCAGGTCGGCGAGCACGGCCTGGCGGCGCTGGCGTTCCGGCAGCCGCTGCCAGCGCACCGCCCGCTCTCCCGCGATGAAGCCCGCCAGCACCCCCGGCCCCTGCGGCGGCGAGCTGTCGGCCGTGAGCTCCAGGGTGGCCAGGTTGCCGATGCCCAGGCCGTTGAGGCCCTGCTCGCGCCAGAAGGGTGTGGGATACAGGGCCAGCACCTTCACCATCGAGCCCATCGGCGAGCGCTGCAGCAGGCCGCTCTGCTCGGCGGGCAGGGGAGGCGTGTAGGTGATCGCCAGGCGCCGGGGCGGCGGCAGCGCCACCACGGCCGCCGCCGCCTCGTGGTGCGACCCGTCAGCGCCGTGCACCAGCAGGCCCTCGCCGTGCTGCTCGATGGCGCTCACCGGGCAGTCGAGCCGCAGGTGGCCGGCCAGTTCCGCCGCCAGGCGCCCCGCCAGCTGGGCGATGCCCCCTTCCACCAGCCAGGTTTCCGGCGCCTCGTGCTGGGGGGCCACGCGCTGGCTCCAGGCCAGGTGCAGGATCGAGCTCTCGTGGGGCTCGAACCCGCCCGATCCGCCCACGCGGCAGAGCCAGGCGAAGGGGTAGGCCGCCAGCTCGGCCGCTCCCTGGCGCTCCAGCCAGGCGGCGATGCTGAGCCGGTCGAGCTCCTCGGCGCCGGGTGCCGCCCAGGGTGCCCGGGGCGGCACCCGGGCCACCAGGGCCGCGAAGCGCCGCTGCAGATCGAGGGTCTGCTCCAGGGCGGCGGCCGGCAGGGCCAGCGCGGCGGTGCGGAAGAACAGCAGGCTGGCGGCGAAGTCGGCCTCCAGGCCGGCCCGGTGGGCACGGCCGTTCCAGTGGAAGATCCCCTCACCGGCGTAGGGGCTGGCGAACCGGCGCAGGCCGCACTCCTCCAGCAGGGCGAGCAGCCGGTGGTGGCTGGCGCCGGCCCACTGGCCGCCCAGGTCCACCGCCAGCCCGGCGGCCGTGGCCGCCCCCAGCAGGCGGCCGCCCACCCGCGGCCGCGCCTCCAGCAGCTGCACCGCCACACCCTGGCGCTGCAGCTGGCGGGCGCACACCAGGCCCGACAGACCCGCCCCCACCACCACCACATCCACGGCGGTGGGCCGCTCGGGCGCAGCGCAAGCATCCGGCCACGGTGGGGAAGCCATGAATTCGGTGACGGCTGGACTGCCGGATCCGGGCGCGTCCGCTAGAAGCGGATAGCCGCAGCCCTTTGTGCTCCCGGAGCCTGCCACGGGGCTCGCCCCCGCGCCCGCCGCTGGCGACACGATCACCCTGCACCAGCTCAGCCGGCGCTACGGCAACGAGGCCGGCGTGCACGAGCTCAGCCTCAGCGTGGGGGCGGGCGAGTTCTTTTCCCTGCTCGGCCCCTCCGGCTGCGGCAAGACCACCACCCTGCGCCTGATCGCCGGCTTCGAACGGGCCGATGGGGGCCGCATCCTGCTGCAGGGGCGCGATCTCACCGAGGCGCCGCCCCATCGGCGGCCGGTGAATCTGGTGTTCCAGAACTACGCCCTCTTCCCCCACCTCAGCGTGTGGGACAACGTGGCCTTCGGGCCCCGCTCGCTGCGGCTGCCCGAGGCCGAGATCCGGCGGCGGGTGGGGGAGCTGCTGGAGGTGGTGCGGCTCTCCGAGCTGGCGCGGCGGCGCCCCCACCAGCTCTCCGGCGGCCAGCAGCAGCGGGTGGCCCTGGCGCGGGCGCTGGTGAACGCCCCCGCCGCCCTGCTGCTGGATGAACCGCTCGCCGCCCTCGACCCCGACCTGCGCCGCCGCATGCGCGACGAACTGCAGCGGATCCAGCGCGACGTGGGCATCACCTTCCTGCTGGTGACCCACGACCGCGAGGAGGCCCTCAGCCTCAGCGACCGGCTGGCGGTGCTGCATCGGGGCCGCCTCGAACAGGTGGGCACGCCCCGCGAGCTCTATGAGCATCCCGCCAGCGCCGTGGTGGCCACCGTTCTCGGGGCGGCCAATCTGCTGCCGGCGGAGCCGCGCGAGGGCCTCTGCCTGCTGCGGCCGGAGCGGCTGCGGCTGCGCGCCGATCCCCCCGGCCCCGGCCTGCAGGGCCGGCGGGCCCGGGTGCGCGAGCTGGTGTTCCAGGGGGCCACCCTGGAAGTGCGCCTGCGCACGGCCGGCGATGAGTGTCTGGTGGCACTGGCCACCAGCGCCGAGCTGCCGGCCGATCTGGCCGTTGGCCGCGAGCTCTGGTGCTGCTGGAATCCGGCCGACACCCACCCGATCCCCGCTCCGAGCCGCTGATGTCTCCTCCCCCCTCCTGCCGCGGCCGGCGTTCCTTCCTGCGGCGGCTCGCCCTGGCCGGCGCCGGCGCCGCGCTCACGCCGCCCCTGCTCCAGGCCTGCGGCCCCCGCCGGGGCGATCGAGCCGCCACCGGCGGCGGCGAGCTGGTGATCTCCAACTTCCCTCTCTACATCGATCGCGACGCCCCCGGCGCCCCCGGCAGCGTGGCCCGCTTCGGCGCCGCCACCGGCATCCAGGTGCGCTACCTGGAGGACATCAACGACGGGCGCCAGTTCTTCGCCCGCATCCGCCCGGCGCTGGCGGCCGGCCAGCCGATCAGCCAGGACCTGGTGGTGCTCACGGGCTGGCTGGCGCAACGGCTGATCGGCCTGGGCTGGGCGGAGCCCCTGCCCCTGGCCGAGGTGCCCAATGCCGCCAACCTCACCCCCTCCCTGCGCCGCCCCGGCTGGGATCCCCGGGGGCTCCACAGCCTGCCCTGGCAGTCTGGCATCGCCGGCATCGCCTACAAAATCAAGGCCACCGGCGGCCCACTGCGCTCGGTGGACGACCTGTTCGATCCGGCCCTCAAGGGGCGCGTCTCGGCGCTGCTGGAGATGCGCGACACCATGGGACTGCTGATGCTGGCCGACGGCCAGGATGTGAGCCGCCCCACCTGGGAGGCCGCCCAGCCCTCCTTCGAGCGCCTCGAGAGGGCCCGCCGCGACGGCCAGATCCGCCGCTTCACCGGCAACGACTACCAGAACGATCTGCTGGCGGGCAACCTGGCCGCCTGCATCGGCTGGTCGGGCGATGTGGCCCAGCTGGCGCTGGAGCAGCCCGACCTGCGCTTCCTGGTGCCCGACAGCGGCGGCATCCTCTGGGCCGACGTGATGGTGATGCCGAAGGGGGCCCGTCACCGGCGCGAGGCGGCCCAGTGGCTGAACTGGGTGTACGACCCGCGCGAGGCGGCCCGCATCGCCGCCGCCGTGCAGTACATCTCGCCGGTGGAGGGGGTGCAGGCCGTGCTGGCCCGTGATCCGGCCACCGCCGCCCTGGCCCGCAACCCGCTGATGTTCCCGGATGCGGCGATGCGGCGGCGGCTGCACATCTTCGGCACCCTCAGCGAAGCCGAGGAGGCCCGATGGGAGGAGCGCTTTGCCCGGATCACCGAGGGCTGAGGCCATGCTCCCCCGCCGGCGCCGGCAACCACGCTGGCCCTGGCTGCTGCTGGCCCCGGGTCTGCTCTGGCTGCTGGGGCTCTACCTGCTGCCCCTGCTGGCGCTGCTGCCCCTCTCCCTCTCCGAACCGGTGAGCCGCTTCGGCCAGGAAACGGTGTTCCGCGGCCGCTTCGCCACCTATCTGGAGGTGGCCGTGGCCTACGGGCCGGTGCTGCTGCGCTCCTTGCACTACGCCGTTCTGGCCACGGGGCTGGGGCTGCTGCTGGCCTATCCGCTGGCCCTGGTGATCCGCTTCCGGGGCGGCCGCTGGCAACCTCTGCTGATCGGCCTGGTGGTGCTGCCCTCCTTCAGCTCCCACCTGGTGCGGGCGATCGCCTGGACCAGCCTGCTCGCCGACGGCGGCCCCCTGCTGAGCCTGGTGAACCGGCTCGGCCTCGCCCCCGCCCTCACCGCCCTCGGCGCGCTGCAGGACGGCCGCCTGCTCAACACCGCCACCGCCGTGGTGCTCGGGCTCACCAACACGCTGCTCCCCTTCCTGGTGCTGCCGCTGGTGGTGGCCCAGCAGCGGATCGATCCGCTGCTGCTGGAGGCGGCCGCCGATCTGCACGCCGCGCCGCTGCGGCAGTTCACCCGGGTGGTGTGGCCCCTCTCGCTGCCCGGGCTGGGGGCCGGCCTGCTGCTCAGCCTGATCCCCGCCGCCGGCGACGTGGTGAACCCCCAGTTCCTGGGCGGCCCCAACAACCGGATGATCGCCAACACGATCGAGAACCTGCTGCTGGTGCAGCTGCAGGCGCCCCGGGCGGCGGCGCTCACCCTGCTGCTGATGGCGCTGGTGTCGCTGGGGCTGCTGCTGCTGCTGCCGCGCCGTGGCGGCATGGAGGAGCTGCCCCTGCCATGACCCGCCTGCTGCGCTCCCTGCTGGCCCTGGCGACAGCCCTGGCCTTCGGCCTGCTGTACGCGCCGGTGCTGGTGACGGTGCTGTTCAGCTTCAACGCGCCACGGGGCCGCTTCAACCTGGTGTGGCAGGGCTTCACGCTGGCGAACTGGCGCCATCCCCTGGGTGATCAGGCCCTCAGCCAGGCCTTCCTCACCAGCCTGGCCCTGGCGGCGGCGGCGGCGCTGCTGGCGGTGCTGCTGGGCGGGCTGATGGCCCTGGCCCTCAGCCGGGCCCGCCTGCGCGGCAGCCGCTGGATCGGCCTGCTGCTGGCCCTGCCGCTCACCAACCCGGAGATCGTGCTGGCCACGGCCCTGCTCAACCTGTTCGTGGGGGTGGGCCTGCCGCGCGGGCCGCTCACCCTGCTGCTCTCCCACAGCCTGTTCTGCCTCAGCTACGCGGCCCTCACCCTCAAGGCCCGCCTGGCCGATTTCGACCCCACCCTGGAGCTGGCCGCCCAGGATCTGGGGGCTTCTCCGCTGGCGGCATTCCAGCGGGTGACGCTGCCGCTGCTGGCTCCGGGGCTGCTGGCCGCCGCCCTGCTCTGCTTCTCGCTCTCCTTCGACGACTACGTGGTGAGCAGCTTCACCGCCGGCGAAACGCTCACCCTGCCGCTGTATCTGGCGGGGGCCTTCCAGCGGGAGATCTCACCCCAGATCCAGGTGCTCTCCACCCTGGTGCTGGTGGTGAGCGCGGCGCTGCTGGTGGTGGCCTCCCAGCCCGGCCGCGGCCGGGGCGGCGGTTCGGCAGGCGGCTGATCCGCACCTAGATTCCCGCCCAGCCATCCGCCGACCCGATGCTCGCCATTGCCGTGCTGGCCGCCGGGAAGGGTACCCGCATGAAGAGCGACCTGCCCAAGGTGCTCCAACCGCTGGCCGGCGCCACCCTGGTGGAGCGGGTGCTGGCCAGCTGCGCCCAGGTGCGGCCGCAGCGCCAGCTGCTGATCGTGGGTCACCAGGCCGAGCGGGTGGAGCGCTGCCTGGCGCAGCGGCCGGGGCTGGAGTTCGTGCTGCAGCAACCCCAGAACGGCACCGGCCACGCCGTGCAGCAGCTGCTCGAACCGCTGCGGGGGTTTGAGGGCGATCTGCTGGTGCTCAACGGCGATGTGCCCCTGCTGCGGCCGCACACCCTGGAGCAGCTGCTCGAACACCATCGCGCCAGCGGGGCGGCCGTGACCCTGCTCACCGCCCGCCTGGCCGATCCCACCGGCTACGGGCGGGTGTTCGTGGATCCCCACGGCGCCGTGACCGCGATCGTGGAACACCGCGACTGCAGTGCCGCCCAGCGTGAAACCAACCTGGTGAACGCCGGCATCTACTGCTTCCGCTGGCCGCGGCTGGCGGCCGTGCTGCCCGGCCTCCGCCGTGACAACGACCAGGGCGAGCTCTATCTCACCGACACGGTGGCCCTGCTGGCGCCGGCGGCGCACCTGGAGGTGGCCGATGCCGACGAGATCAACGGCATCAACGACCGCCTGCAGCTGGCCCAGTGCGAAGCCGTGCTGCAGCAGCGGCTTCGCGAGCACTGGATGCGCGAGGGCGTCACCTTCGTGGATCCGGCCAGCTGCACCCTCAGCGAAGGCACCCGTTTCGGCCGTGACGTGGTGGTGGAGCCCCAGTGCCATTTCCGGGGCAGCAACGAGTTCGGCGACGGCTGCCGCATCGGCCCCGGCTGCCTGATCGAGGACAGCCGCCTCGCGGACGGCGTGGAGGTGCTGCACTCGGTGCTGCGCCAGGCGGTGGTGGCGGCCGACTGCGCCATCGGTCCGTTTGCGCATCTGCGGCCTGAGGCGGAACTCGGTGTGGGCTGCCGGGTGGGCAACTTCGTGGAGATCAAGAACAGCCGCATCGGCGACGGCAGCAAGGTGAACCACCTCAGCTACATCGGCGATGCCGAGCTGGGCGCCAACGTGAACGTGGGGGCGGGCACGATCACCGCCAATTACGACGGCGTGAACAAGCACCGCACCGTGATCGGCAGCGGCAGCAAGACCGGCGCCAACTCGGTGCTGGTGGCGCCGATCACCCTGGGCGCCAACGTGACCGTGGGCGCCGGCTCCACCCTCACCAAGGATGTACCCGCCGGCGCCCTGGCCCTGGCCCGGGCCAGACAACTGGTGAAGGAGAACTGGCCGCCGCCGGGGGCCTAGGGGGGCTGGACCAGTCGGGCCTCCAGCAGGGGAATGAGGCGTTCCAGCCCCACACCCCGGCTCGCCTTGAGCAGCAGGGCATCGCCCGGACGCAACCACGCCGCCAGCGGCTCCAGGGCCTCGGCCGGAGACTCCACCCGCTCCAGGCGCGCGAGACCCGCCGCCGCCGCCGCCATGGCGGCCCCCTCCTCTCCCACCGCCACCACCACCAGGCCGTCGAGCCCCAGGGCGGCGGCGCGGCTGGCCACCTGCCGGTGCAGCTCCAGGCTCTGCTGCCCGAGCTCCAGCATCGTGCCAAGGGCCGCGAACCGCCGAGCACCGGGCGCCAGCGGCTCGCGCGTCAGCAGATCGAGGGCGGCCAGCATCGCTTCGGGTGAGGCGTTGTAGGTGTCGTCGAGGAGGGTGATGCCGCCCAGCTGCTGGCGCCGGCAACGCCCGCCGGGCAGCTCCACCGCCAGGGCGGCCAGATCGGCCAGGTTCACCCCCAGCTCCCGCGCCACGGCCAGGGCCAGCAGCAGGTTGCGGGCGTTGTGCCGGCCCGGCAGCGGCAGGGGCACCTGTGCATCGGCAAGCTCCAGCCGACCCTGGTCCTTCCCCTCGGGCTCCACAACGGTGCCCAGCAGATCCGGGGCGGGTGTGCCGGGCGCGAGCGGATCTCCCTCCAGCGCCACCCGGCACACCCGCCCCGGCCAGGCCGCCGCCAGCGCCGCCTCCAGCAGCGGATCGCCGGCCGGAACCACCACCAGGCCCTCCGGGCTGAGGCAGGTGGTGATCTCGCACTTGGCCGTGGCAATCGCCTCGCGGCTGCCCAGGCGGCCGATGTGGGCGGTGCCGATGTTGGTGATCACGGCCAGATCGGGCTGGGCGCAGCGGCTGAGCCGCTCGATCTCGCCCAGGCCGCGCATGCCCATCTCCACCACCACGGCCCGGTGCTCAGGCCCGGCCTTCAGCAGGGTGAGCGGCACGCCGATGTCGTTGTTCTCGTTGCCGCCGCTGGCCAGCACGGCACCCAGGGGTGCCAGCACCGCCCGGATCAGCTCGCGCGTGGTGGTCTTGCCGGCGGAGCCGGTCACGGCCACCACGGGCACCCCGAGCTGCCGCCGCCAGCTCTGGCCCAGCTGCTGATAGGCCAGCTGGGTGTCGGCCACCCACCACAGCGTGCAGCCCTGCCGCCGCGCCCGCGCCAGCAGGATCCGGCGACGTTCGGGGGTCAGGTGCTCCGGCTGAGCCACCAGGGCCCGACAGCCCGCGGCGGCAGCCTGCTCCAGGAACCCGTGGCCGTCGAAGCTGGTCCCCACCAGGGGCACGAACAGGCTGCCCGGCTCGAGCCGGCGGCTGTCGGTGCCGACGGCCGTGAGCACCGCGGTCGCCTCGTGCGCGCCCAGCGGCCCGGTGGCGGGCTCGCCCCAGAGCTGCTGCAGGGCGGCCAGGGAGAGCGGCATCAGGGAGCGGCGGCGGGAGCGAGCAGGATCATGCCCGAGCCCACCAGGGCCTGCCTGCCCAGCAGGCGACCCGCCCCATCCACCAGCTCCAGCCGCTCGTAGCCCAGCGCCTGGCTGCGGGCCAGCCAGCGGTTCGCCTCGGCAACGCGCTCAGAGCCGCCCAGCAGGGCGAAGGCGGGGGCGAGTCGGATCACCAGCCGGTCGGCGGCGGGATCGGGATGGGCGCTGCCGATCAGATGGCGGGGGTCGTCCTCGGCCAGCAGCGCCAGCAGCGGGTCGATCGCCAGGGGCTGAGCCGGGGCAGGCGCCGCGGCTTCAGGGAAGCTTTCGGGGCCAGGATCCGGCGCCGCAGCGGCGGGCCCGGCCGCCGGGTCGGCGGAAACGTCCCCGGCCAGGGCTGCAGGGGCCGGCAGCACCGCTTCCGGCACGGGCTCGGGGACGGCCGTGGTGCGCGCCCTCGGCAGGGGGGCGGTGACCAGCCTCTGGGGCACCGCGGCGGCCGGCGCTCGCCGCTGCGCGGGCAGCATCCGCCCCAGGGTCCGGGGCAGGGCGAGCAGCAGCGCCAGGCCCAGGGCCAGCAGCAGCGGCCAGAACAGTGGTGCCAGCTCGTCGGGCCAGAATCCCGGCACCGAGAGGTCGCCCTCGCGGTTGCGCCGCCACAGCTCCCGCAGCCGCAGCCGCAGGCTGGCGACCAGGGCGCGCAGATCACGGCCGAGCGCCCGCAGCGGATCCTCATAGGCAGCCGGCAGGTTGCGGCCGGAACCCGCACCGGCCTCGTCGGGGGCGCTCACCGCCTCAGGACTGGCCGCGCAGACGCAGCAGGGACCCCAGGCCGCGGCGGCTCGGATCGGCATCCTGGCCCTGGGAGAAGCGCTCCACGTCGGCGGCGGCGGGCGTGGGTTCCTTGACGCCGCACACATCGCGGTACATGGCGTCGTAGGCGAGGGCGGAGCGGCTCCAGCTGAAGTCCACCTCCATGCCGCGGCGCTGCAGCTCCGCCCAGCTGGCCGGGTTGCGGAAGGCCTCCCAGGAACGCACGATCGCCGTGTAGAAGTCGATCGGCTCGTAGCGGTCGAAGCCGTACCCGGTGCCACTGCCCGCCCCCGGGTCGTTGGGGGGCACGGTGTCCACCAGGCCGCCCACCCGGCGCACCACGGGAATCGAGCCGTAGCGCATCGCCAGCATCTGACTGATGCCGCAGGGTTCGAAGCGGCTGGGCATCAGGAAGGCGTCGCTGCCGCCATAGATCAGGCGCGAGAGGGCATCGTCGTAGGTGAGGAACACGGCGAAGCGGCCGGGATGGCGGGCGGCCATCTGCCACAGACCGCCCTCGTAGGAGCGGTCGCCGGTGCCGAGCACCACGATCTGGCTGTCGGTGTAGGCCAGTACGCGGTCGGCCACCTGCAGCAGCAGGTCGACGCCCTTCTGATCCACCAGGCGGCTCACCATCCCCATCAGGTAGGTGCGCGGATTCACCGCCAGGCCGAAGCGCTCCTGCAGCACCTGCTTGTTCCGCGCCCGGGGGGCCAGATCCGTGGCGCTGAAGGTGGCCGGCAGGGCCTCGTCGGTGGCCGGGTTCCAGTCGTCGGTGTCGATGCCGTTGAGGATGCCGCGCAGCTTGCCGCTGATGTAGTTGAGCAGGCCCTCCAGCTGTTCGCCGTACTGAGGGGTGCGGATCTCCTCGGCATAGGTGGGCGACACCGCATTCACCCGGTCGGCATAGAGAAGGGCCGCCGCCATCGTGTGGTCGCCCTGCATGTACCACGGGCACCAGGTGATGCGCTCGAGTTTCCAGCGCCAGGGGCCCTGGTATTTGAGGTTGTGGATGGTGAAGACGGTGCTGATCTCGGGGTCCTGGTGCATCCACACCGGGATCATGCCGGTATGCCAGTCATGGCAGTGCAGCACCTGGGGTTTCCAGTGGTTCCAGGCGAACTCGGCGGTGGCGCTGGCAAAGAAGGTGAAGCGCCAGTCCTCGTCCTCACCGCCGTAGATGCGTTCGGCGTCGAACACCGGATGCCCCACCAGGTAGAGGGGCAGGCCGGTGGCGGGGTGGGCCGCCTCGAACACAGCGAAGTCGTTGCCCATGGTGTGGCCGCGCCACACCGGCTCGGCCGGAATCGACAGACGGCTCCAGAGCCGGCCGTAGCCGGGCATGATCACGCGCACGTCGTGGCCCAGGGCCGCCAGCGCCGGCGGCAGGGAGCCCACCACATCACCCATGCCGCCCACCTTCACCAGGGGTGCGCATTCCGCTGCTGCAAAGAGGATGCGCATCTCCGCTCTCGTGGCTGGGCGCAACTGTACGGGTGCCCCCGGATGGGGTCCCGTTCAGGGCAGCACCGTCACCGGAGTTCCCACCTGCACCAGCTCGTAGATGTGCTGCACATCCTCCTCGTAGAGCCGCACGCAGCCATGGCTCACGGCGCGGCCCACGGTCCAGCGATGGGGGGTGCCGTGAACGCCCGCCAGCGTGCAGCCCCTCACGCTCAGGAAGCGCTCCCCGTCCCAGCCGCGGCGCGGACGGCAGTCGCGGTGGAAACCGATCCAACGGCTGCCGAGCGGGTTGGCCAGGCCCGGTTCCACCCGCTGGCCCGTGGCGGGATGCTCCCACACCGGCAGCAGCCGCTTCTCGAGCACCCGGAAGCTGCCCACCGGCGTTTCCCAGCCCGGGGTGCCCACCGCCGCCGGCACGCGCCGCATCAGGGCACCGTTCTCCAGCACCAGCAGCTGGCGATGGCGGCGGTCGAGCACCAGCTGGATCCCCTCCTGTTGCCGCAGCGGCGCTGGAACGCGGCTGAGGGCCTGGGCATCGCTGATCGGCGGCGCCAGCGGCGGGATCGGATCGGCCCGTCGGGCCTGGCCGGCGGGCGGCGCGGCCAGGGCCGCGGCCAGCAGGGCGGCGCTCGCCAGGGCGGCGGCCGTCAGCGGAGGGAACGGCGAGGGTGCCATCGCGGGTGCCGGACGCCACCGTGCATCTCTTTCACACCTAGCGTTTGCCTGCGCCACTGACCACGGGCAGCCGATGGCTCAGGGCAGCCGCCGGCTCAGGGCAGCCAGGGCGCGTTGCTGAAATCGGGCGGGCGTTTCTCCAGAAAGGCGTTGCGGCCCTCCTGGCCCTCCTCGGTGCGGTAGAAGAGGTGCGTGGCCTGCCCGGCCAGCTCCTGCAGGCCCGCCATGCCGTCGGTTTCGGCGTTGAAGGCGGCCTTGAGGCAGCGGATCGCGGTGGGGCTGTGGCGCAGCACCTCACGGGCCCAGCGCACGCCCTCGGCCTGGAGCCGCTCCAGGGGCACCACCGCGTTGACCAGGCCCATGGCCAGCGCTTCGCCCGCGTCGTACTGGCGGCAGAGGAACCAGATCTCGCGCGCCTTGCGCTGACCCACCAGCCGGGCCAGATAGCTGGCGCCGAAGCCGCCGTCGAAGCTGCCCACCCGTGGACCGGTCTGGCCGAAGCGGGCGTTGTCGGCGGCCAGGCTGAGGTCGCAGAGCAGGTGCAGCACCTGGCCACCACCGATGGCGTAGCCGGCCACCAGGGCGATCACCACCTTGGGCAGACTGCGGATCAGCCGCTGCAGATCGAGCACGTTCAGGCGCGGCAGGCCCTGCTCGTCGAGGTAGCCGCCCTCGCCGCGCACGCTCTGGTCGCCGCCGGCGCAGAAGGCCCAGCCGCCATCGGCGGCCGGGCCGGCGCCGGTGAACAGCACCACACCCACCTGCGGATCGTCGCGCAGGCGGGTGAAGGCGGCGCACAGCTCCACCACGGTGCGGGGCCGGAAGGCGTTGCGCCGGTGCGGACGGTTGATCGTGATCCGGCCGATTCCCTCCTCGCTGCGCTCCAGGGTGATGTCCTCGAAGGTGCCGAGCGCCTGCCAGCGCACCGGCGGCTCTGCAGGGGCGAAGGCGAAGCTCAAGGAAGCGCGGCAGGGGCGGCCCCCATTGTGCGCAGGGCGCGGCGGTGGGCGGCATCGGCGCGGCGGTCGCAGCGCAGCCGCAGCAGGGCCAGGGGCTGAGCCAGAGCCCAGGCCAGATCGCTCTCCAGGGCGGTGCCATGGCCACACTCCCGGGCCGGCACCCCGTGGGCCGCCGCCAGGGCCAGGGGATCCACCGCCTGGGGCATGGCGAACAGCCGCTCGAAATCGAGCAGATCCGGCTCGGCCACGCGGATCGGCAGCTGCTCGAAGATGCCGCCACCGGCGTTGTCGAGCAGCAGCACGGTGAGGCGGCCCCGCAGCTGGCCCCGCCAGAGCCAGCCGTTGCTGTCGTGGAGCAGGGCCAGATCGCCGCTCACCAGCAGCGCGTGGCCGAGGGCCTCGGCCACGCCGCAGGCCAGCGAGAGGGTGCCGTCGATGCCGGAGGCGCCGCGGAAGCTGAACACCGGCCGTGGCGGAGCATCGCCGGGCATGAAACTCTCCCAGTCGCGCACCGGCGAGCTGTTGGCCAGCACCAGGGGCAGCCCCGGCGGCAGTCTGCGGCTCAGCCAGCGGGCCAGGGCCGGCTCGCTGAAAGCAACGGGCGAGCCGATGGCGGCTTCGGGCGGCGACAGCGCTGCCAGCTCCCGGTCGAGCCGTTGCTGCAACGCCTCCTCGGCCGACCGCCAGCGCTCCGCCAGGTTGCGGGCCGCCGGCGCCGGCCCGCCGGCCCGCCAGGCTTCCGGCCGCTGCTGCCACCAGGCCGCCAGACCGCTGGCCAGCTGGGCGCTCACCCGGCCGAGCGGATCGAGCGGCCGGGGATCGCCTTCGCTGATCAGCAGCTGCGGGCCGTCGCAGCCCCGCAGAAACCACTGAAGCCTCCGGCTGGCGGGGAGAGGCCCGAGGCGCAGCACCTGGATGGGCGGGGGGCCGGGCGGATCGGTGGCGAGCAGCAGGTCGTAGCCGGCCACCGGCCCCAGACCGGCGACGCCGCGCAGGCCGCTGAGGGCATCGGCCAGCAGGGGCCAGCCGCTGCGCGCCCGCAGCTGCCGCAGGGCGCCCACGAAGCCTGGCCACTGATCCGGCAGCCCCCGCCAGGGACCGGCCACGATCACCCCGGGCCTGTCCGGGTCGAGGCTGAACGCCGCCGCTGCCGCGGCGGCAGACAGGGCCGGAGCCGGCGCTGGCCCAGGCCGAGCCGGCCCCCACGGCGCGGGCAGCGGCTCGGCGGCAAGTCCGGCCAGCGCCCGCAGCCCGGCGGCCTCGCCGTGGAGCGGCTCCTCCAGGGGCAGGTTGAGCTGCACGGCGCCGGGGGGGATTCCCGCACCACCGAGGCAGGCCGCCACCGCCCGCTCGGCCAGCTGGCGGAGCGCCGCCGGCGCCATGGCATGCAGGCCCGCCGGATCGGCCAGGCCCTGCCAGCGCAGCGAGTCGCGCAGGAACGTCTCCTGGTTCACGGTCTGATTGGCGCCGCAGCCCTTGAGGCGCGCCGGGCGGTCGGCGGTGAGCAGGAGCAGGGGGATGGCACCGAAATCGGCCTCCACAGCGGCCGGCAGCAGGTTGGCCACGGCGGTGCCGGAGGTGGTGATCACCGCCGCCGGAGCGCCGCGGGCCCGGCCGTGGCCGAGCGCGAAAAAGGCGGCGGAGCGCTCGTCGACGGCCGTGATCAGGGCCAGGCCCTGCCGCTCCAGCCAGCCGGCCGCCACGGCCAGCGGGCCGGAGCGACTGCCGGGACAGAGCACCAGCTGGCGCACCCCCGCCGCGGCGCAGGCCCGCAGCAGCACCAGGGTGGCCTCGAGGTTGGCGCGGGCCTGATCCACCTGGGCGGCAGCAGGATGGGGCGCCATCCTCCCCCGCGCCCGTGCACCGCGACGCCCCCCCCTCCGCCGCGGCTGTCGGCGCCGGCCTCACCGGCCTGCGGCGCCAGCTGCTTCCCCTGCTGGCGTGGGTTCTGGTGGCCCTCGCCCTGCGCGCCCTGGTGGTGGAGCCGCGCTGGATCCCCTCCGGCTCGATGCTGCCCACCCTGCAGCTGCAGGACCGGGTGCTGGTGGAGAAGCTGCGGACGCGCCTGCACCGCCCCCTGCCCGTGGGTTCGGTGGTGGTGTTCCGGCCGCCGCCGGTGCTGGTGGCAGCCGGCTACGACCCGCAAGCCGCCCTGATCAAACGGGTGGTGGCGGGTCCGGGCGATCAGGTGGAGGTGCGCGACGGCCAGCTCTGGCGCAACGGTGAACCGGCCCGGCCCGACTGGGCCGCCGAGCCGATGAACTACAGCCTGCCCCCGCTCACCGTGCCCCCCGAGCACCTGCTCGTGCTGGGCGACAACCGCAATGCCAGCCTCGATTCCCACCTGTGGGGCCCCCTGCCCCGGTCGGAGCTGCTGGGCACGGCGATCTGGCGCTACTGGCCCCCCTCCCACTTCGGGCCGCTCCCCAGCTCCGGGGGGAGATCCGCCCCTGGTGCGGCCGGGGAGCTGGGCTAAGGTGCGCACCGTTACGGAGAGCACACCGGAGATGTTCAACCCGGAGTTCCTCACGAGCGACAACGAGTCGATCAGCGGCAACGCGCTGATCCAGTATCTCCAGGATCAGTCTCCGGATCTGCTGCAGCGCGTCGCCCGTTCCGCCAGCTCCGAGATCCAGGACATCATTCGCCACAACGTCCAGGGCCTGCTCGGCATGCTCCCCTCGGAGCAGTTCGACGTGAAGATCCAGACGAGCCGCGAGAATCTGGCCGGTCTGCTCGCCTCAGCGATGATGACCGGTTACTTCCTCCGCCAGATGGAGCAACGCATGGAGCTGGAGACCAGCCTGCTGGGCAGCGGCGGCTACGGCGACGATGCCGCCGATCCCGGTGCCCTGAGGCTCTGATCCAGGCCCTCACATGTCGGCGGATTCCGCCGGAACCACCCCCAGTCTGAGCAGGGTACGGTCGATCCCGGCCAGGTAGCTCCAGCTGCCCTGCTCCGGCGCCCAGGGCCTGCGCTCGATCGCCTCGGCAAGCCTGGACAGGTCTGTGGGCTGGCAGGGAACCGGGGCTTCGTGGTGCGCCGCCACCAGCCAGCGCAGCTCCGGCTGGTCGGCGAGGCGGCGCAGCCAGTGCAGCAGCGCTCCCCGCTGCCGCGGCAGCACGAGGCGCTCCAGCACCGGCGCCACCTGCACCACGGGCGCACCTTCCGGAACCAGGGCCCGGAACTCGGCCTCCCAGCCCTCGGCCCAGCGAAAGGGATACACACCGAAGTAGGCCTCCGGCCGCCGCAGACCCGGCCGCAGTGCCTGGGCGAGCACCTCGCGCCAGCCCGGCACCAGCAGCCGTGCCGGCCGCAGGTAGGAGGCGAAGAGCACCAGCCGGTGCCAGCCGCGCCGGCGGCGCTCGGGGGAATCGAGCAGGGGTTCGTCGCCGCGCTCGCGCGCATGAAACAGCAAGGGCCGCGGATCGGCGTCGAACAATGCCGGAGGCTGGTCGCCGATCGCCACCAGACCATCGCACACCAGCAGAGTGCCGCTGGCGCGGTGCAGACAGGCGGCCTCCAGAAAGGTGCCGAGGCCGAGGTCCACCGGACCGAGGGCCTGCCAGTGCAGCTCCCTGTCGTGCGGGACGCCCTGCTCGAACAGCTGCCGGGTGCGGCCGGGCGGAAACCCGAGCCAGCTGGCCGGCAGGGACACCGGAAAGCTCCACTGCCGGGGAGTCACCCACACCTCGGCCCGTGGGAAGGCCCGGGCCATGGCCGGCACCGGCACCTTGTGCTCCAGTCCCGAGCTGGTGGGCAGCACGATCGTGACCACGGGCCCATGGCGCTCCTCCAGCTCCCGCAGCGCCTCCACCACCTCCAGAGTGGGAGCCACCGGGGCATAGAGCATCAGACCCGCGGCCACGCGCACCACCGTCATGCGGATCGGCACCGCCACGTAGAAGACGCCCTGGAGCTGCTCGAAGCTCCAGAGCTGGCCGGGGATCAGCTCCCGGATCAGGGTGCGGCGCTGGCCATAGGGGTAGAGGGGCAGCAGCGGCCACCACGGCCAGCGCTGGCGGCGCTGATCGGGCCTGAGCGGCGGCGGCAGCGCCGCGCGGGCCAGGGGGGAACGGCTGGGGAACGCGGAAGGCACGGATCAGCCGGAGTCGCGGTGGAGAACACCCGCCCGGACGGGGCGCGCGCCATCTTCGCCGATCGGCCCGCCGCGGGAGAGGATGGACCTGCGTGAGTCCGGCGCCATGGGTGCCGCCGGAGATCGCCGCGGCCAGGTGTGGCCATCCCGCCCGGCGGCTGGCGCCACGACTCCGGGCCGCTCTCCCTGGTGGTGCTCCCGTGCCTGATGGCGATGGTGCTGCGGGCCCTCTGCTGCCGGCTGGGGATCGCCACCGGCATGAACCTGGCCCAGGTCTGCCGTCGACTGCTGCCCGGGGCCTGGAGCCTTCCCCCCGTGATGGGGGCTCTGCGGGCGCCGGTCCGGCTTCAGACCATGGGCTGGGGATGCGCCGCCGGATTCGTGCTGATCCACGGCTCCCTGCCGGTCACCAGCCCGGGGCCGACCCACCGCTGAGCGCCACCAGGCTGAGGCTCATCACCGCCATGCCGGCCACCACGCCGGCGATCATCACCTGATGGGCTCCGTGGCGACGGGCGGCCGGCAGCAGCTCGTCGAAGCAGATGTACACCATGATTCCCGCCACGCTGGCGAACACGAGCCCGAACACCACATCGTTGAAGAAGTGGCGAAGCAGGGCGTAGCCCACCAGCGCGCCGATCGGCTCGGCCAGGCCAGAGGCGAAGGAGAGCAGGAAGGCCTGGCGACGGTTGCCCGTGGCGTAGTAGATCGGCGCCGAGATCGCCAGACCCTCGGGAATGTTGTGGATGGCGATCGCCAGCCCGATGCCCAGTCCCAGACGCGGATTGGCGATCGCACCCACGAACGTGGCCAGCCCCTCCGGAAAGTTGTGGATGGCGATCGCCAGGGCCGTGAACAGCCCGGTGCGCATGAGTTCCGCCTGGCTCGCCGCCCCCTCCCGGGCCAGGGGCAGGGCGTCGAGCTGATGCTGGGGCAGCAGGCCATCGATCAGGGCCACCACGCCGATGCCCGCGAAGAAGGCCAGCAGCGCCGCCCCGTAGCCCAGCTGGGGGCCGAGAGCCGCCACCATCGAGGCGCGGGCCTTGGGGAAGATCTCCACGAAGCTCACGAAGATCATCACGCCCGCCGAGAAGCTGAGCGAGAGGCTGAGCAGGCGGGGATTGAACCCCCGGTTGAGCAGCCCGAGCACGCTGCCCACACCGGTGGAGAGGCCCGCGCCGAGGGTGATCAGGAAGGCCAGGAGAACGCCTTGATCCAGCTGCACCGGCCACCGTGGCGGAGGAGACGCTGTCCGCCCGTCGATGATCGCAGGCGGATCGGAGCGGCGCTTGCCAGCAGAAAGCCCCCGCCGGGGGGCGGGGGCTGGAGGAGGTCACGGATTCCGTTGATGGGACGGATCCTGGAAGGTCTGACGATCAGCCGATCGCCGGGGCGCTCAGCGCCACCGGGGTGGCCTGCGCTGCCGCCAGATCGAGCGGGAAGTTGTGGGCATTGCGCTCGTGCATCACCTCCATGCCCAGACCGGCACGGTTCAG
>Ga0315900_10001958_pt1 | contig 32372 bp, 22 predicted proteins | sample LakEriMetagenome_FD_203521 | JGI IMG/M metagenome (GOLD analysis project Ga0315900, IMG submission 203521) | Freshwater fungal communities from buoy surface, Lake Erie, Ohio, United States - Buoy 12 MA114 | ecosystem: Environmental > Aquatic > Freshwater > Lake > Lake biofilm | place: USA: Lake...
GCTGACGCAGCCTGGGCGGCCGGACTCGGCCAGCAGGCGGGCGCGGACGGCGGGGCTGGGCGCGATGAGGTTGACCACGGCGGTCGCGGCGGCGCCGGCGGCGAGGTCCGCATCAAGGGTGATGGTTCGTTCGACGGGGTCGTAAGCCGCCCCGGGCGGAACGGGGGCGGCGAAGACCGGCGAAGCAACCGAGAGTTCGGGCGGAAGGACCAGGCGCGTCTGAGTGGACATGACTCCGCCGGTTGCGGTGCTCTGCAGGCCGATGGTCAGTTGAAGGGGCGTGCCGACGCGCACGGCCTGGCGGCCTTGGGCGGCGGGGCCGATGGTGCCGGGGCTGATGGGGCCGAGGGCGATGGCCAGTTGCAGATCGGGCAGGACGGGGATGGCCGGCGTGCTGATGAACTGGCTCAAGACCAGCGCCTGGCAGGAGTTGACTATCTGAAGGAAGGTGGAGATCCGCGTTGACACGCTGCCGACGGGCAGGCAGGCGGCCAGCCGCAGACGCAGCGTGATGGTGGCCGAGCCGGAGGCGGGCAGGTCGCCCTCCCAGGAGAGGCCGGAGGCATCGAGCGTGCTGCTGCCAGCGCTGGTAGCGAGGACCTGCTCGATCTCCAGGTTGGAGCCGATGGCGAGCACTGGCGAGGCGAAACGCAACTGGGTGCGGGGCTGAGCGAGGGTGTTGGCGAGGGTGATGGTGGCGGTGAGGGAGTCGCCGGGGCGAACGGGCGTGCCGGCGTCGGGCGTGAGGGTGGCCGAGACGGTCAGCGGATCGGTGGGCGGCACCTGCACGGCGGGGCGATCAAGCGGGGGCGAGAAGCCAACTACGGGCGCGTTGGCGGCGGAGGCGCGGACGTTGCGCAGGTTGGCGACATAGGGAGCCGGGGCGCACTGGGGAACGAGGGTGAGCGTGAGGCCAACAGAAGCACCTGAGGGCAGGGTGGCCAGTTCCCATCGGACGCTGTTGCCGACGAGTTGCCCGTTGTCGGAGGCGGAGTCGAAGGTGACGTTGCCGATCGGGAGGTCGACGGTGACGACCACGGTGGATGCGGCGACGGTGCCGGGGTTGGACACCGAGATGGTGTATTGCACGGGGACCTGCGGCGGCGTGGCGATGGTGGCAACGGTGCTGGAGACCGCCAGTGCGGCCTGGCCGACGGGCGGCGGTGCGGCGCAGCAGTCCGGGGCGGAGAGGGCGGCAAAGGGGGTGCCGGACTGGGTGAAGCGAATGGGGCTGACGCCACTGGCAGCGGTGAGCAGTTCAGCGTCCAGAGGCCCGCCGGAGACATTGGCCAGAGGGACTCCGGCGGGATTGAGGACCTGGCCGAAGGTAGCCAGACAGGTGGAGACAACGGTGTAATCGGTGCTGCTCGGCGAGGACAGGTCGTGCTGGACGTAGAGGGCCTGGCCGCCCCGGGCGACGCGGATGTCGCCGACGCCGGGACGCAGCGGGGTGATGTCGACGCGGGGAGGGCTTGGCTGGTTGGCGAGGCTGAGCAGCGTGAGAGTGAGGTTGCCGCCCGGAGCGGGCTGGTGCAGCAACCCCGCGAAGGGAACACCCGATCCGCCCGAGGCCTCCGGACCAGACTGGAACAACTGCCCGTCGAAGAAGATGTTGCTGCGGAGGACGTTCGGCAGGCACACCTCGTGCAGCAGCACCGGGGTGGAGTTGTTGGAATTGGGGAGCCGGTACAGACGCACGGTGACCCCGGAGCAACCCGACGCCGACTGACCGCCGGTCGCGTACAGGTAGCGGCGGGTCGGCGAGACGCGCAAGGTGGCTGAGGCGGTGAACGGCGGCGCCAAAGGGGCGGGCATGGGGTGGGCCCGCTCGGTGGGCTGGATCACCCCGTCGCCGTTGGCGTCGATGCGGATGGTGGCGCCGTTGTCCTCCACCGCCAGCCCCACGGTGCCCGACGACGCGATGAACCAGGAGTCCAGCGGATAGAACGCGCCGGTGACGCACTGGCCGAAGACGGCCCCGCCGGGGGCTGTGACGGCCAGCGCGACCAGCCAGACCAGGGCCCGTTGCAGGACGCGGAGGAAACGATCTGCGGCTTGGCCGCGCGGCAGGTGAACTGACGGCATGGAGGCTCCCCAAGGACGCACTCGCCCCCCAACCGGAGGGCATGCACTCTCTACTCTGGGGTGAGTATCGCCGATGGAGGCCCGTCCGTCATCTTGTTTTTTTGCGCGAGAGTCTCGTTTATTTGCGCACAGGCGGATCTTGACGAACGGTTGACACAACGGCGCCGACCAGTTCCTCCGGACGCACGAACAGCCCCCGGGCCCCAGCCTGCTGCGCCTGGCGGCGGCGGGCCGGTGAGTCGTAGCCGCAGTAAATGAGCACCGGCAGGTTGGGGAACTCGGCGCGAATGGCATGGGCGAGCCCGGGCCCGCCGTGCGCGTCGGTGTTGCGGCGGTAATCGGTGATGACCAGCGCGTAGCCGCCGAACCGCAGCGCCCGCAGCGCCTGTGCGGAATCCACGAAGCAGTCCACCGCGATGCCGGCAGCGTACAGCCCGCGCCGCTCGCGGATGTTGTTCTCCGGGGCGTCGTCGATCCACGCGACCACGACGCTCAGCGCCGAGGGCCCCGGGGGTGTCTGGTCGTGCCCTGACGCCCGGGCCGATCGGGGCGAGTGGCCGGTGACGCGCCGGAATGCGCTGTAGAAGCGGCTCACGGAGCCAAAGCCGCTCGCGGCAGCGATCTGCAGGGCGGTGAGAGCGTCCCACTGGAGCAGAGACGCTGCATGGCGGACGCGAACCTCGGCGATGAACGAACTGAGGGTGCGTCCACGGGCTCGCCGGTAGAGTGCCGAGACGTACGCCGGGTGCCGTTCGACGGCCCGGGCGATGTCGGCCAGCGTCAGGGCTTCGCGGTAACGCGCCGCCACCACGTCCTCGACCCGCAGGACGATCTTCCAGGCCACCGGGCTGATCGGCTTGGGGGTGCTTTGGGCCACCTCAGACGGTATCTCACCTGGCGACCGGCAACGCAGCCGCACACCACCGCAGTCACCAACATGCCGCGGCGACGCGAGTCGGGCCACCGGTGCCGGCGGGCGGCCTGATCCGCCGGTGAGCCGGGCTTCCAATGATCGGATATGAAGATCCACGTCTGCGGAGCGGGAGGGGAAGTGACCGGTTCGTGCTATCTGGTGCAGACCAGCCAGGCCCGCGTTCTGGTCGACATGGGCATGTTCCAGGGGTACGCCAAGGCCGATGAGAAGAACGAATCCCTGGGGGCGGTGGAGCCCGCCCAGTTGGACGCGGCGGTGCTGACCCACGCCCACATCGACCACGCCGGCCGCCTGCCGATGCTGCCCGCCCGGGGCCTTCGCTGTCCGGTGCACTGCACTCCGGCCACCGCCGATCTGGCCCGCATCCTGCTGGCCGACGCGGCCAACATCCAGGCGATGGACACCGAGCGTGAGAACCGCAAGCGCGAGCGTCGGGGCGAGCCGCCGATTGAGCCGCTATTCACCGATTCCGACGTTGAAGCGGTGTGCAACCGATTCAACCCGCTGCCGTACGGTGAACTTCGGCAGATCGCCCACGGTGTGAAGATCCGGCTGGTGGATGCGGGGCACATCCTCGGGTCCGCCTCGCTGGAGATGACGGTTCAGGAGAACGGCTCGACCAAGACGATCATCTTCTCGGGCGACATCGGCCAGAGCCATGTGCCGCTGCTGGCCGACCCGGTGACGTTCGACCACGCCGACGTGGTGTTCATGGAGAGCACCTACGGCGACCGCGACCACCGCCCGCTGCAGCAGACCGTCGACGAGTTCCGCGAGATCATCAAGCAGGCGGCGTGGAACAAGTCCAAGGTGCTGATTCCGGCGTTCGCGGTTGGCCGGACGCAGTTGCTGCTGTACTACCTCACGGAGATGCTTCGTGAGGGCTCCATTCCCGACATCCCGATCTACCTGGATTCGCCGATGGCCATCCGGGCGACGGAGCTCTACGGCAAGCACCAGGGCATTCTGGACGATGACACGCGGCGTCGGCACGGCGAGATCCGCCGGGGGTTTGAGCGTGTGAACTATCTGGTCACACCGGCGGAATCGCGGGCGCTCAACGAACGCTGGGATCCGGCGATCATCATCGCCGGTTCAGGCATGTGCGATGCCGGCCGGATTCTTCACCACCTCAAGCACAACCTCTGGCGTAAGGGCGTGTCGGTGGTGCTGGTGGGCTTCATGTCGCAGGGCTCGCTGGGCCGCCGGCTGATCGACGGGGCCGAGCGGGTCCGCATCCACGGCGAGGACATCCTCGTGCGTGCCCGCATTCACACGCTGGGCGGCCTGAGCGCCCACGCCGGACAGTCGGCGCTGCTGGATTGGTTCAAGCCGATGGCCGCGTCAAGGCCGATGGTCGTGCTGACCCATGGCGAAGACCGTGCCCGCACACCTCTGGCGGAGAAGCTCCGCACCCGGCACGGGGTGGACGTGCGACTGCCGGTCAACGGTGATGTGATCGACCTCTCAGCCCGTCCCGCCTAAGCACACCATGCCCCGTCCACGCGAACTTCACGACGTCTATTTCCGCAAGGCCAAAGAGGACGGCTACGTCGCCCGCTCGGCGTACAAACTGCTGGAGGTGCAGGAACGCCGCCATTTCCTCCGCAAAGGCCAGACAGTGCTGGACATCGGCTGCGCACCGGGCAGTTGGCTGCAGGTGGCCGAGAAGCTGGTGGGGCCGAACGGCCGCGTGGTGGGGATCGACCTGCAGCGGATCACCGCGCCGGTTGGGCCGACCGTGCGTGCCATCGTGGGCGACGCCCGCACCGTTCCGCCGGCGGAACTGCTGGCCCTGGCCGCTCGCGAGGGTGACGCCCAGCCCCCCACCGCCTTTGACGTGGTGCTCTCGGACATGGCTCCAAACACCACCGGTTCACCACAGGCCGACCACTTCCGCTCGGTGGAACTATGCCGCACGGTGCTGGGTTTGCTGCCTCCACTGCTGCGGCCGGGCGGGCACCTGGTGATGAAGGTGTTCGAGGGCGAGGTGTACCCGGACCTGCTGGCCGAGTGCCAGAAGTTGTTCCGCGAGGCCAAGGGGCTGCGTCCGGACGCGACGCGTGATCTCTCACGCGAGATGTTCATTCTGGGGGCCGGGTATCGCCCGCCCAGCACGCCCGCCGGGCCCTCGGGCGGTGCAACGCCGGATCCGCTGGCCCGTCCGGTGCCGCCGCACAAGCGGAAGCCGCCTGCGGATCAGGAGAGGACGCGATGAGGCTGCTGGATCCCGGCTCGGCGGTGCTGGCCGCGGCGGTGACGGTGCCGGCGTTGCTGCTGCTGTACTTCCTGCGGCTGCGCCGCAAGCCGCTGCGGATCAGTTCCACTTTGCTGTGGGAGCGGGCGGTGCACGACCTGCAGGTGAACGTGCCGTTCGCACGCATCCGGCCATCATGGCTGCTGTTCCTGCAGTTGCTGGCGGTGGCGTGCTTGATTCTGGCCGCCGGTCGGCCGGCGATCGACGGCGGGGCGGCGCCGGCGACGGTGCTGGTGATCGACCGGTCGGCGGCCATGGCGGTTCGCGACCCCGCAACGCCGGGCGCCGAGCCGCGGCTGGCCAGGGCGGTGGACGAGGCCCGCGATCTGCTGCCCACGCTGCTGCTGCGGAGCGGTTCGGGGCTGGAATCGCTGCTGCAGCGGCTGGGGCTGGGGATCGGTGGGGGTGCGGGGGGTGCGGGGGGTGCGGGCGGTGGATCACGGGTGATGCTGGCAAGTCTGGCCGGTGAGGCCCGGGCCGAAACGCCGTTCACGGCCGACGCGGGCGTGATCGCCGATGCGCTGGGCCGGCTGCAACCGGCAGACCAGCCCGCCCGGATCGACGCGCTGCTGGACCTGCTTCGCGCCGCGCTGGCCGAGAGCGCCGGCAGCGAGGGCGAGACGGGCCGCCAGCCACTGCGGGTGCTGCTGGTGTCAGCGTCGCCCTGGCCGGCCAACGTGCCGATTCCGCCGGGTGTGGACCTGCAGATGGTGCCCGTCGAGGAGCCCCGGCCGCTGAGCAACGCGGGCATCGTGGGCCTGGGGGCCCGCCGCGATGAGCAGGACCTGGGCACGGTGCGTGTGTTCGGCCGACTGCGCTCGCCGGGAACGGCCGCACGGCCGGTGTCGGTGGAGCTGCGGCTGGCGCCGGCCGGAACACTGGCCGATCGGCCCAATCTGCCAGACGGGGCATTCCTGGCGACGCCGAGCGGGATTCAGACGGTGACGCTCACGCCGGTGCCGGGGGCTGTGCCGCCGGCGCTGGAAGGAACCGTGGCCTTCACGCTGAGCGGGCTCTCTCCGGCCGGGGGCGAGGTGCTGAAGCTGGCCCTGCTTGAGCCGGACGCGCTGATGTCCGACAACGCCGCCATGGTGCTGCTGCCCCGGGCCGAACCGCCGCGCATTTTGATGGTGGCCCCAGGCCCGGACGGGCGTGATGCCGACCCCCTGCTGCTGGCGATTCTGCGCGACATCGCCGACCCCAGCGGCCTTCGCCCCAACGCGGTGCGCACCACCAGCGCGGAGGGCTACACGCAGTGGGCGGGGCGGTCGGGGCTCATCGCGCTGCAGCCGGCGGACCTGGTGGTGTTTGATCGCGTGAGTGCCGAGACGCCGGCCCCGGCGCCGACGCTGTCGTTCGCCGCAGCCCCGCGCGAGTCGGGCCTGACCTTCACGCCCGCGGGCGAGGGGGCGCCGGCGGACAACCTGCGGTTCGTCTCTTGGCTGCGCTCGCACCCGGTGATGCGCTATGCCGGGCTTGATGCGGTCTTCGTCCGCCGGCCGGGGCGGCTGAACTGGACGGAGCAGGCCGGCACGGTGGGCGGCGGAACAATCAGGGTGACGGTGCTGGCGGAATCGCCCCTCGGGGCGGCGATTGCCTTGGCCGAGCCGGCCGGGGCCCAACCGACCGGCGGCCAGGCCAGGGCCGGAACATCCGCCGGCGACACGCCGGGCCCCAAGCACGTCGCGGTGGCCTTCCGACCGGGGGACAGCAACTGGCCGGCGGACGTGTCGTTCCCGGTGTTCATGCTCTCGGCGGTGGAGTACCTGACGGCGCGGGCAACGGCCCTGGAAGGGCGGGCGGCCACCACGGTTTCGCCGGCGACATTGCCGCTGCCGGTGCGGACCGACCCCGCGGGCAACCCGCTGACGATCGATCTGTTCAGGCTGGCGGAAACCGGCGAACCGGTTCGCATCGCCTCGGCGACGCCTCCAACATTGGCGGGGATGCGGCAGGAGGTGTCAGCCGCGGGGACCATCGCGGGGGCCGGTGGTCGGGCGGCGCGGGCAACGGTGTCCTTCGGTGTGCTGGAGAAAGCCGGGCTGTACGTCGCCCGCCTGCCCGGTGACCAGACCGGCGCCGAGCCGGGTGACACGCTGCTGCCGGTGAATCTGGTGAGCGAGTCGGCAACCGAACTGAGGATGGAGAGCAACGCCGGGCAACGGCCAGCCGGGATGCCCACCGGCGGCGACGCCGCCCCGGCACTGGTGCGGCCCCGCGAGTTGTGGCCGGTGCTGCTGCTGTTCGCGGTGTTGCTGCTGACGGTGGAGTGGCTGGTGTTCGCAGCGCGCATGAGATCGCTCTGAGGCACGGCGTGCCCGGAGCGAAACGTCAGCCGAACTGACGGTGAAGATCTGTCGCGGAAGCGGTCAGGCGCCGGCAGGGGCCGGACGCTGGGCCGGCGGCAACTGCTGGATCATCTGCTGCTGCTGCTGCATGAGCTTCTGGTGCTCCTGCTTCTGGACCTCCTGATCCTTCTGCTCCTCAACGGACATCGTCTTGGGCGGGCGAGAGCCGAAGAGGTCGATCACGTCGAAGGTGTTGAGGATCAGCAGTCCGGCGGCGGCCAGACACACCACGGCACCGACAAGCTTGAGGGCGGCCTTCGGGTCCTTGGCAGGAGCGGCGGGCTTCTTCTTCGAGCCCATCTGGGACATATCAACTTTGGTGGTGGGCATGTGCTGAGCTCCCGAAGAACAAGGGGTTCGTGACTGCGGATGATACGCTGGCTGCAACGGTGTCTGTTCGTACGGAATCCGGAAGGGTTCCCTCGCCCGGTGCGGGGGATGGGCTCGGCGGGTGAAGGGCGGCGAAAGGCCGGAGGGTTCACCGGGCGGCAAGAACTCAGCCCGGGTGGCGAAAATCAGACCCGCATCAGCCCACATCACGCCGCTGGAACAGCAGAACGGCGACCGCCAGAGCGATGGCCACCTGCACCACGGTGTAGATCAGCACCAGCAGCCAGTGCGAGAAGGGGATAGCCTGGTTCTGACCGACAGCGTCCATGAGCCAATAGAACTGCAGGTTGGGAATCATGCCCCAGGCAATCAGGGCCGCGGCGTTCACGCGGGTGGGCGTCAGGAAGATGTAGTCCTCGGGCTGGGGCGGGCGGCCGACAGCCAGCCCCTCGCCCCCGGGGCCGAAGTTGCGGACGGTGAGCAGGAGGTTTTGCTGGTCGAAGCCAATGACGGCCAGGGCCGGGCTGGTGGCAGCCCGGGCCAGTGCATCGGTGGCGGTCGCCCGCTGGCCGTCGGGGCCGATGGCGACGATGGGCTCAAAGGCCGGGGTTTCCAGGGCAAAGCCGTTGGGGAAAGGGCCGTAGTAAACCGGCTCGCCGGGGGTCAGGGGGCGGGGCGGCGGAGCCTTCAGGGTGACCAGGTACACGTCGCCGGCGGTGCGGAACTCCTGGAACCGCAGGGCCTCAGGCTCGGCCTTGAGGACGGTGCCGATGGCGTTGTTGTTGTAAGCATGCCGGCCGATGAAGGGGCCTGAGAGCATGCCCAGGCCGAAGACGCCGAAGCAGATGACGATGGTCATCACCTGACCCAGCCGCGTGCTGGCACCAACGGCGACGGCGCACAGCATGGTCATGGCCATGGCCAGCACCGAGCAGGCGATGAGCACCTGAGGCTTGAAGTTCACCACGATCATCGCGGTGCCCTCCTCGATGCCCAGTTTGCGAGGCGAAACCAAATTCCAGTTGGCGCCGACCATCAGGGCGCCGAAGGTGGCCAGCGTCATGGTCGGCAGCAGGGTGAGGCTGGCGACCTGCGGGAAGGACGAGCCGTAGAAGAAGTTGCACCACACGCCGATGGCCATCGAAATGGCCAGAGCCCCGAAGGACAGGGTCAGAACCGGCATGTCCAGATCCTGAGCGGCCGTGCTCATGACGCCATGGCGGAGGGCCAGCACCAGAAAGAGGATCATGATGGCGACGGCGATCATGACCGCCGAGACCACCCCAAGGTACTTCCCCAGCACCACCACCGGGCGGGCGACGGGCTTGCTGACGACCGTCAGCACCGTCTTGTTTTCGATCTCACGCGACATGGCGCTGGTGGCGACCAGGGCAGCGAGGATCAGCCCGCAGACAAACACGGTGGCCAGCCCAAGATCCAGCAGGAACTTGTTGTCCCCGCTGACCTCGCCGACCTCGGTGTAGCCCATGGAAAAGCCGGTGCCCCACGTGGTGAGGAACATGGCCATGCCGCAGATGACGATCAGCAGGAAGTAGACGGGCTGCCGCACCGCTTCCAGGAAGGTTGTTCGGGCGATGGTCAGAGCAGTAAGCATGTCCAGAGCCTGAGAGGTTCTCGCCCCTTGCGGATCGGAAGGGCGGCTGGGCCGGGTGCGGCGGGGCCGACGGTGCGGCGAAGCCGGAACGGGACGCGGGACCACGACGCCAACGGGGGGCGACGGGACGGACGTACGCCCCCTGGGGGGCCGGGCGCAGAGTGCGTCGGAGGGCTGTACGAAGGCCGGAGGGTAGAGGTTTGCCTGCGTTGGGGCGAACCGCTGTCGACCGAATTCGTACACCACGGGCCCGAGTCTTGGGGTTGGCGGTGGACTGTCCGCCGTTGGCCCCTGACAATACGCCCCGCTTCCAGGCCCCCGGTCGCGGGCGAGACGCCTTTGGGGGCGAGCCTTGGGTGGGTCGATCCGGATCCGCTTGCCATCGACCCATCGGGCCGGTGCAACGGAACCGGGACGGCTCAGCCTCGGGACCCCCGCCCGGTTCTCGGAAGCGGGGGCAAGTGGCCCGGCAGCCGGGCCGGAGATGGAGCCAGTCGCCCGCGTGGACGGACACGCTGCCGGGCGGATTCCCTTGGCAACCGCTGCAGCGGCACGGGCTCTTTCCCGACGCTGCAGCCCTGCGGTCCGCCTCTGTGTCTGCGAGGCCGGGTCCGCGGCGAGTGCCCTCGTCTACCGCCCCTTGGCCGGTCCGGCTGCGTTCGTTGAGGAATGCACCGCCCCCCGGCCCGCATCGTCCGTGTCTGCTGCTTGACTGCTGTGCTTTTTCGGAGCGTTCATGAAGGCTGACCATCGCACCTTCGCCCAGGCTCTTCGGGCCTCCGTCGCCGGGCTGGTTCTCCAGCTGGTGCTGGGCGTCGTCCTGCTCATTTACGCCATCCTCGGCAACGACCACACCGCCTTCACCGGCGCAGCGGTGGTGCTGTGCGGCATCGCCGTGTGGACGGTGCTGGTGGTGGTCTTCGACCAGCACCGGCGCGAGCGGATGGAGGCCCTGGAGGCCGAATCCCTCGACGCGGCCTACCGGGCCCAGTCCTCGGCGTTCGCTGAGGCCGCCGACGAGCTTCGCCCGCACGCCCGCCGGCTGGCGTGGATGCACAAGTTCCTGGTGCCGGGTGTGAGCCTGGCGCTGGGCGCCGGCCTGATCACCATCGGCTACCTGCGCTTCACCTCCGGCAGCAAACTCATCGGCTTCGACCCGACGACCTCCGCAGACCTCTTCGCCCCCGCCAAGCCCGCGCACTGGGGCTGGGCCATCTCCATCGCCATCTCTCTGGCGGTGGTGGGCTTCATCTTCGCCCGGTATGTCTCGGGCATGGCCAAGCAGAAGGTGTGGACCAATCTCCGGGGCGGCGCCGCCTACGCCGTCGCGGCCTCCCTGATCGGCGTGACAATGCTGGTGGGGCACTTTGTGAACCTGGCCGGCTCAGACGTGGTGCTGCGGTACAGCCAGGTGGCGGTGCCGATCGTGGTGGGCATCCTCGGCGTCGAGATCTTCCTGACCTTCCTGCTGAACCTGTATCGGCCCCGCAAGGCCGGCGAAATGCCCCGGGCGGCGTTTGACTCACCGGTGCTCTCGTTCGTGGCCTCGCCCGACCGCATCGCCAAGAGCATCGGCGAGGCGATCAGCTACCAGTTCGGCGTCGATGTGCGCGGGTCGTGGGCGTACCAGTTGCTCAGCCGCTCGGTGCTGTCGCTGGCGGTGTTCGGCGGGATCGTCGTGTGGCTGCTGACCACCGTTTCGGTGGTGGCTCCCAACGAGCAGGGCCTGCGGGTTCGCTACGGGAAGATGGTCGAGCGGCTGCAGCCGGGCCTCTACTTCAAGCTGCCCTGGCCCCTGGAGTCCATCGAGACCGAGACCACCGGCGTTCGCGACGGCGGGGACGGCATCCCCGGCGTGGACCTGTCCATCGCCCCGCCCGGCGCCAACGTGCGGGCGATTCTCTGGACCAACGAGCACAACACCAACGAGGCGGACTTCCAGATGGTCGTCCAGCCGTCACGCCTGGGCAAGGCGGCGGGCGGGTCGAGCGACAACCTCTCGCTGCTGATCGCCGAAGTGCCGATGGTGTACCGGGTGATCGATGCCGAGAAGTGGGACCGCTTCGCCTCGCCCACCTCGCGCGAAGATTTGATCAAGGGTGTGGCCCAGCGCGAGTTGACCACGCTGTTCGCAACGCTGACCGAGGACGAACTGCTGGGCGCTCGCCGGGCCCAGGCCAGCCGCATGCTCCAGGAGCGGATCACGACGGCGCTGGGCTCCAAGGGTCTGGACGCGGGGGTGGAGGTGATCTTCGTCGGCGTGCAGGGCGTGCACCCGGAGAAGAACGTCGCGACCAAGTTTGAAGAGGTGGTCAGCGCCGAACTGCAGCGGGTCAAGCTGGTGCAGACGGCCCAGGCCGACGCCATCCGCTCGCTGGCAACGGCCGCGGGCGATGTGGACCTCGCCCGGCGCATCGCTTCAGAGATCCAGAAGCTCGACGGCATGTCGGGCGGCAAGGCCGAAGATGTGGCAGCGCAAACCGCCAAGGTCGAGCAGCTCATCGCCCAGGCCGGCGGCGATGCCGCCCGGCTGCTCTCTGAGGCCCGCGCCCGTCGCTGGCAGCGGCACATGACCGCCCGCGCCGACGCGGACGCCTACGCCGGCCGGCTGGCGGCCTTCAACGCCAACCCCGCGCTTTACAAGGCCAACTTGTACTTCAACATGCTCACCGATGTGTTCAAGAACGCCCGCGTGTACCTCGTGCCGCCGGGCATCCCCGACCTGCGCACCACGCTGGACGTCAAGGACCTGAACACCGGCGCCGACGTGTTCGCCTCGCCCGGCGGGGCGGGCAGCCAGTAACCGCCCGGGGGCCGACCCCTTCGGCCCGCCTGACCAGTCCACCTGATTGGCAAGAACTGAACCCGACCGAACCGACTCGACCCGCCCCCCCCGACCCGATCTGACCTGAACGAACCTGACAGTTTCCCGCGGCCAACCCTGCGAACCGATCGCCGGACAGCCGCTTGGAGTGACCCTCGTGCAGAACCTGCTTCGCATCATTGTGGCCGCTGTGATTGTCCTGGGCATCCTCTCGTTCATGACCACCTACACGGTGCGATTCACCGAGAAGGCGGTGGTGACGACGTTCGGCCGCGCCGATGAGACTTCGGTGCGGTCCGAGCCGGGGCTGGGCTTCCGGCTGCCGTACCCGATCCAGTCGGTGACCAAGTACGACACCCGCGCCCGCTACATCGAGGCCCGGGCGGAGACGATCGCGACGGCGGACAACTCGCAGCTGATCATCACCGCCTTCGCCACCTGGCAGGTGGACTCGCCGCTGCGGTTCTTCGAGCTGTACGGCAGCGCCGGCTCCCGGGCGATCGACCACTTCCGGGCCGCCGAGGAGTTCCTGCGTCAGCAGCTGCGTTCCTCGCTCTCAGAGATCTCGGCCTATCGCGTCCGCGACATCCTGGCGGCCGAGCAGTCGGCCAGCAAGATCGCCGAGATCGAGCAGCGGATGCTCGCCCACATGCAGAACAAGATCGGCTCGGGCGACGCCAAGGCGGCGGCCATCAAGCCGCTGACGGTGGGCATCGCCGCCGTGCGTCTGCCCGCCAACGTGACCAAGAACGTGATGGACGCCATGCAGGCGACGCGGAACACGCTGTCGGCGGTGGCGATCACCCAGGGCACCGCCGAGGCGGCGGCCATCCGCTCGCGTGCGGAGAATGACGCCAAGATCATCACCCAGTTCGCCGCCCGCCGGGCCGACGCGATCCGGGCTCAGGGCGACAAGGAAGCGGCCGAGTTCCTCAAGGCCCAGAGCGAGAACCCCGAACTGGCCGTGTTCCTGCGGAACCTGCAGTTCATGCGTGACGCGTTCTCCTCCAAGACCACGCTGATCCTCTCCACCGACGAGCCCGGCCTGGGCTTCCTGCGTCCGGACGCCCTGACGCGTGCGGCGACCGAGAAGCTGACCCCGCCGGCCCCGGCCGGCGGCAAGACCAGCACGGGAGGCGCCAAGTGAGCGAACAACCTCCCACGGGCAACGGCGGGGGCGAAGCGCCGGCGAACCCGGCGATGGTGGTACGGCGGCGGCCCGCCTCGGTGGCTCTGCGGAGCGGCGAGGAGGGCGGGCAGTCGCTGATGGACCCGGCGAACCAGTCGCTGGCCGACGCGCTGAAGATCACCTACCGCCTGCTGCAACTGGCCATGCTGGGCCTGCTGGCGATGTTCGTGTTCTCCGGCTTCCAGTCGGTGCAGACCGGCGAGCGGGGCATCCGCGTCGCCTTCGGCGCCGTGCAGACCGACGACCTGCCGCCGGGCTTCCAGTTCTCCCTGCCCCGGCCGCTGGGTGAGATCCTCAAGGTCAACACGGGCAGCCAGGTGACCAGCCTGCAGACCGAGTTCATGCCCGCCCTCTCCGATGCGGACCGCAACCGCAACGAGCAGGAACTGGCCGGCATGGGCAAGGACACGCTGGACCCCTCCCAGGACAACTCGCTGCTGACCGCCGACAACGCCCTGGCACACGCCCGCGTGTCGGCGACGTGGCAGCGGACGGCCATCCGCGACAACGCCCGCAACATCGACCCGGAGTTCGAGCGGCAGATCGTCTCCGCCGCCGTCCGCCGGGGCGTGGTGCACGCCGTCGCCCAGGTGACCATCGACGAGTTCCTCCGCAACCAGCCCGACCCCGGCCGGGTCGGCCCGTTCCCCACGCTGGAGACCGAGGCCCGCCGCATCGCCCAGGACCTGCTGGACCGCAACAAGGCCGGCATCGAACTGCGGACGGTGACCTTTGAGAAGCGTCTGCCCCCGCTGCGGCTGATCGGCGAGTTCGCCAACGTCGAGCGTTCGCGTTCCGAGGCCGGCCAGGCCATCCGCAACGCCGAGGTCTTCCGCACCGAGCGGCTGACCCAGGCGGCCGGCGAGGCGGCCCCGATCATGCTCCGCGAGGTCGATGCCTTCGACGCGGCCCTGGCCTCCGGCAAGCAGGATGCGGCCACCTCCGCCCTCCAGCGGATCGACGCCATCCTCGGCGGCGAGCCCATCGACATCGACGGCCAGAAGGTGACCGTGCCCCTCTCGGGCGACGCCGCCGGCCGGATCGCCGACGCCCTGCAGTACCGCTCCACCACCGTCAGCCGGGCCCAGGCCGACTCCACGGTCTTCGCCGCCAAGCTGGCGGCCTGGCGGGCCAACCCCAGCGTGCTGATGACCTCCGACTGGACCGAGGCCTTCTCGTCGTTCATCGGTCGTGACTCGGTGCAGGTGTTCTGGGTGCCGCCCGGCGTGAAGGTGCTGGACCTGCTGGTCAACCGCGACCCCGCGCTGACCCGCGAGCAGGAGCGCAAGCGCAACGAGGCGGCGGTGAAGGAACGCGAGGAGCGTCGCGTGCGTGAACTGGAAGAGGCCGAACGCACCAAGTACCGCAACCTCTCCACGCCCACCGGTCAGTGACCGACCGGCCTTTGTGTTCTGACCCTGCCCAGCCTGTCCGCAGCGTCCCGGATGACCGCCATGGTGACCCCCGCTCCCGCCAACCAGCCGATCGTCGCCGTGCAGGCGCTCAGCAAGACCTTCAAGGACTTCTGGCTCCGCACGCGGGCCAAGGCGGTGGACAACGTCTCCTTCCAGGTCAACCGGGGTGAGATCTTCGGCCTGCTCGGGCCCAACGGCTCGGGCAAGTCGACGACCATCAAGGTCATCCTCGGCCTGCTCAAGCAGACCAGCGGGCGGGTGAGCGTGTTCGGCAAGGCTCCGACGGATGTGGCCACCAAGAAGCGGATCGGCTACCTCCCTGAAGAGTCGTACCTCTACCCATTCCTCAACGCCCGCGAGACACTGGACTACTACGCCAAGCTCTTCCAGCTCGACCGTCGCACGCGGACCAAGCGGATCGACGACCTGCTGGAGATGGTCGGCCTGTCGGCCGTGCAGCACCGCGCCGTCCGCGAGTACTCCAAGGGCATGCAGCGCCGCATCGGCCTGGCCCAGGCCCTGATCAACGACCCCGACCTGCTCATCCTCGACGAGCCCACCACCGGTCTGGACCCGATCGGCACGCGCCAGGTCAAGGACCTGATCATCGAGCTCGGGCGCCGCGGCAAGACCATCATCCTCTCCAGCCACCTGCTGGCCGACGTGGAGGACTGCGTGCACCGCATGGTGATCCTCTATGGCGGCAAGGTGCAGGAGGAGGGCACCTGCGACAGCCTGCTGACCGCGACCGACCGTGCCGTGATCCAGACCGAGCCGCTGGACGAGCAGACCATCGCCGCGATCGACGAGCTGATCCGGGCCCGCACCGGCGGGCGGTCGGGCATCCAGCGGGTGGGCAAGCCCCGGCAGAGCCTCGAAGAGCACTTCGTTGACCTGGTCAACCGGGCCATCGCCCAGAAGGTCGAAACCTCGGGCGCCCGTCACGGCGGCCAGACGGCCGAGTTCCTGCGTGCCGGCCCGGAGGACCAGGGCCCGGTGGGCGAGGAACTCATCGCCAACCTGCTCAAGGCAGAGCCCACGCCGGCGCCCGACCCGACGGCCGCCGCAACGCCCGGTGGGGGCGAGTCCGCCGGCGGCAAGCCCGCCTCGAGCGTGGACGAGGCGGCCATCGGCCGGCTGCTGGAAGCGGCCCCGGCGGAACCACCCGCCCCGCGAACGCCCGCTCCGCAGGCCTCTGGCGGCGGCTCGGGCGGCGCCCGCCCGGCCCCGCAGCAGAATGTGGACCTGTCCTTGATCGGCTCACTGCTGGATGACACCCCCAAGCCGCCGGCCGACGCCAAGGCGGCCAAGGAGCGCGGCTCGTGAAGCCCATGGACTGGCTGCGATCTCTGGACCGGCTCCAGCAATCGCTGGGGTTCAAGATCGTCGCTTCCAGCGCGATCCTGCTGGTCGCTGTCGGCCTGCTGATCGCCTATGCCGTGGATTCGGCCAAGCGGGCCGAGGAACTGCGGGTCAGCGAGTCGATCGCGGACATCCGGCGTGACGCCAACATCCCCGAGCCAGCCACCCCTGACGGGGCCAAGTCGGCCGCGGAGGGCGCCTCCGGCGGGCAGACCGGCGCCGCCATCAAGGATGCAACGGCTGACGAGGCCGCCAAGGCCTTTGTTGAGAAACTTGCCGCTGAGCGCCGGTTCATCAACGACCTGGTGTCACGCCAGACCTCATTGGCCGGCTTCGCGGGAATTGTGGGCACCACGACGGCGATCGCGCTGGCGGTGGTATGGCTCGGCCTGGGGTTGACGTACCTGGCCCTGGCGTCGCTGGCGGCTGGCGTCGCCTGGCCGATGCTGGCCTTCGGCTCGCCCGGTGTGCAGACGGTGGGCGTGTTCACAGCGGGAGCCATTGCCCTGGCGTCGAGCTTCGCAGCGCTGATCCGGCTGCTGGGAGCGGCCCTGTCGCCCGCATCACCCACGCTGGCGGTGGCCCGCAACGTGGTCTCTGAAGCGGTACGGATGAACATCTCGCTGGTGTTCATTGTCGCGCTGATCGCCGTGCTGGCCCTGCTGCCGACCCTGCTGGACCCCAACACCCCCCTGCGTTACCGCGTGCAGGCCTTCCTGCAGTATTCCTCCGCGGGAACATTCTTCCTCGCGGCGTTGCTGGTGCTGTTCCTGTCCTGCGCCACGGTGGCGTTCGAGCAGCGCGACAAGATCATCTGGCAGACCATGACCAAGCCCATCAGCGCCTGGCAGTTCGTGCTGGGCAAGTGGCTGGGCGTGGTAGGCGTCGCCGGCGTGCTGATGGCGGTCTGCTCATCGGGCATCTTCCTGTTCACCGAGTACCTGCGGCGGCAGCCCGCCCAGGGCGAGGTCGCGGCGTTCGTACCCCGGGAGCAAGGCCAGGTGGTCACCGAGGACCGGGCCGCGCTGGAGTACCAGATCCTCGCCGGACGCACCGCCACCGGCCCGACCATCGATGCAGCAACCGAGGAACTGATCGGTCAGGAGATCCGCACGCGATACGAGCGGGCCCTGAAGGAACACGAAGAGGCCGTCGACGGCAGCGTGCCGGCGCCGGACCTGCGGAAGATCACCAAGGACGTGGAGGCCGAGAAACTGGCGGCGTTCTTCGCCATCCCCCGGCTGGAGTGGCGGACGTACACCTTTGAAGGGCTTGAAGATGCTCGGGCTCTGGGTCGGCCGCTGACCTTCCGCTACCGCGTGAACGCGGGCGGCAACATGCCCACCGACCTCTACCGCGTCTCGTTCTACATCCCCGGCTCGATCCCGATCGTCCGCGAGGTTCACCTCGCTCAGACCATCACCCAGCCCATCTCGCACTCGGTCATCGCCGAGGACGGCAAGCTGACGATGCAGATCGGCAACGGGGACGTGGAGCGGCAGCAGGGCAATCCGGAGACGATTTCTTTCCCGCCGGACGGGCTGGAGATCTCGTACGTCGTGTCGTCATTCCACGGCAACTTCGTTCGCGTCGCGCTGATCATGCTGCTGAAACTGGCATTCCTGGCGATGATCGGCGTGTGCGCGTCGACCTTCCTGGCCTTCCCGGTCGCCTGCCTGGTCGCCTTCGGCGTGTTCATGTGCGCCGAGAGCGCCAGCTTTCTGCTCAGTTCACTGGAGAACTTCCGTATTCAAGACCATGAGGGGCACGTGATCTGGTGGGCCTGGGCGGTGGACATTCTGGCCACCCAGATCGGCCGGATCTTCCGCTTTTACAGCGAACTGAGCCCCACCGGGAAACTGGTGCAGGGCATGCTGGTGCCCTGGTCACTGGTGGGCCAAGCGGTGGCCGTGCTCGGGGCGCTGACGGCGGTGCTGGGCATCACCGGCGGGGTCATCTTCCGCAACCGCGAACTGGCGATTTATTCCGGACATTGACCCCCCCTCCGGCCGCTCTCCCCCTCCAACCGCCCCCTCCAACCGCCCCCTCCTTCCCCCCCCCACTTCCGCACCGGCGACCGGACCTGTTCGTAGACGTGTGATCTGAGCCATGAAACGAGACTCCAACGTCATCCTGCTGGCCGTCGCCGTGATCGTGGTCGGGCTGGGGGCCTCGTGCCTGCTGGCGGTGCAGATCGCCGCGTCGGCCGGTCGGCACCAACTGGTCTACACCGACCGGGCCGAGGAGGGCATCACGCCTGAGGAGGCGCTGGGCATCGCCGCCGGGGCCTTCCGCGGGGTGGTAGTGAACTTCCTGTGGATCCGGGCGCAGGAACTCAAGCAGGACGGCAAGCACTACGAGGCGGTGGATCTGGCCAAGACGATCACGCGGCTGCAGCCCCGCTTCCCGCGCGTCTGGGCCTTCCACGCCTGGAATCTGGCATACAACATCTCGGTGGCCACCCAGACGCCCGGCGAGCGCTGGCAATGGGTGAACGCGGGCATCCGGCTGCTGCGCGATCAGGGCATTCCGGCCAACCCCAGCGACATGCTGCTGCATCGCGAACTGGCGTGGATCTTCCTGCACAAGATCCAGGGGATGGCCGACGACGCCAACGGGCATTACAAGCGGGCCATGGCCTATGAGTGGACCATCGTGCTCGGCCCGCCGCCGACACGAACGGCGGAGAACCGCGACACCGCCAAGGCCATCGCCGACCACGTCGAGTGGCTGACCCGGATCGCCGAAGGCCCCGATACGCTGGCCGCGGTGATCGACCGTGAGGCGGCGTGGGCCGCCGAGCAGAAAGTCCAGCCCACAGCCCGGGAACTGATCGACCGCTTGCGGGACGCGGGGATGGACCCGGCACGCCCGGAGAACCGCATGCTGCTGCTGAACATCCGCGAGCAGCAGCGGGCGGCCCTGCTGCGGGCGACGGCCCTGAACGCGCAGGGCCGGCTGCAGGGCGTGGATGAACGCGTGCTGGCGACGCTGATGGAGGCGAAGTACGCCGAGGCCTGGGCGCAATTGGCCCGCCACCTCCGCAAGCGGATGCTGATCGACGACTACCACTACGAGCCGGCCCGGATGATCCGCTACACCCAGCGGTTCGGCCCGCTGGACTGGCGGCACCCCGCCAGCCACGCGCTGTACTGGTCCACCCGCGGGGTGGAGCAGTCGCTCGACCGCCTCAACGAGTCCAACGAGCAGAACCTCGACTTCATCAACACCGACCGCCTGACCGTGCAGTCGCTGCAGGAACTCTTCCGCTCCGGCACGCTGCTGTACGACGTGCTAGCGCCGGACATGTATCTGGCCATGCCCTCGGCGGACTACATCGCCTCCTACGGCGACTACCTCAAGGAGGCCTCCGAGCGGGAGACCTCGCAGTTCATGGCCCAGAAGGGCGTGGACGTGACCCAGCGGGTGTGGACCATGTACCGCGCCGGGTACGAGAACTTCCTCTCCGACGCCATCGCCTTCCTCTACCGCCTGGGCCGCAAGGAAGAGGCCCGCGAGTACCAGCTCAAGCTGGCGGCCTGGCCGTACCGCGTTCGCAATGACATCATGCGTGACGAGGAACTGCGAGCCCCGCTTGAAGAGTTCGTGGTGGCGCAGATCCGCGACCGCATCACCTCGCCCAACATCGCCCTGATGGAGATCAGCGGCGCTCTGTATTCGGCGTATGCCAACGGCCTGCTGCGGGGCGATGAGGACCTGTTCCGCTCGAACTTTGAGTACGCCCGACGCTTCCATGCCGAGTTCGTGCGCGAGCAGGCCCGCCGCACGCCCGCCGGCGGCGAGATCGACCGCATGCTGGCCCAGCTCTCCGGCCGGTTTGAGAACGTCGCCGGCCAGTTGTTCGCCGGCATCCTCGGCCAGTGCCCGCCCGCCGAGGCCGGCACCATGTTCCGCCGGGCGCCGGCGGACCTGCAGGCCATCGCTTGGGATGTGCTGGACCAGTTCCGGCCCCGCGATGAGCAGGGCAAGGCGGTGGACTCAGGCTTTGAGGTGGTCTTCCCGATGCCCGACGGCGTCAAGGCCATCCGGGCCGCCCGCGAGGCGGAAGAAACCCGACAGCGCATCCAGCGCGGAACCATCGAGCAGCGGTGAGTGGCAAACAGCGGCGGCCGGCCGACGCTTCAGGCCACCCCAACTCAGCAGTCGATCGGGCCGGCGTACACGCCGGTCTGACCCGCGTCCACCTCCGCGCCGGTGGAGGTGGCGAAGGCGTAGGTGTTCATCTTCTTGATGCGGGGGGAATAGATGTGCAGGGTGATCAGGTCGGTGCCGGGGGCCTGCATGTTGGCGATCTGGTGGATGTCGTTCTCATCCGCCGAGCACACATAGCCGGGCTTCATGGCGGTGGTCTTGACCGGGCAGACCAGCCCCGAGGCGGTGCGGACGAAGCGGATCTCCGTGCCCTGCCCCTCGACCACGCGGAAGGCGCAGCTCACGCCCTTGTGGTCGTGAATCGGAGTGCAGTGGCCCGACCGCCAGGTGAGGGCGAGCAACTCAAAGTGCTCGCTGGCCGCGATGACGTTACGGCGGTAGGCCCGCGTGCCGAACACGCAGGCGGACTGCAGGTCCTTGCGGGTGATCTTCAGTTTGCGGAGCAGGCCGTCCAGGGTTCGCAGGTCGGCCCGGCTGTTCAGGCCCATGAGGTACTCAATCAGCGGGGCCAGTTTCGGATAAGCCATGGAGGCCGGACACGGCTCGGCGGCTGCCGCTCGCGAAGAACCCGCCCGACGCCGGCGGCTCGGACGTGTGACAGCGGCGGATGCCGCGCCCTTGCGGCCCGCCTTCTTCCCCGATCCAGTCGCCAGCGTGCTCATGAGTGTGCTCCGATCAGTCCCGGCCCCTGCTGCCCCGCGGGCAGCCGTCCGGCGCGCTCCTGCGGTCCGTTCAGCATACCCCAAAAGTCGCCAAACGGGATGCAAAAACCGACCCGTCGGCTCACAAGCGGGCTTCCTCGGCCAGTTCCGCCTGCAAGGCCCGCCCCAGATATCGGTACTGCTCCGGGTGGTTGTAGATGGCGGCGCTCAGGCGGACCCAGCGGGCGACACCGGATGGGCCGGCCGGCTGGGGCACCGCAACCACGCCCGGACGAGGCGGCAGCTCGGCCATGCGGATGACCGGCACCTGAAGGCCCCAGCGTTCCACGAGGCGGTCCTGCAGGGCGTCGTGGTACGCCGTGGGGCGGGCGAGCAGGCGGGCGGTGCGGTCGCCGTCGTGCGGGGGCAGCAGGACGGCGGCCATGGTGCCGAACATCTCCGGCGGAGCGGGCGAGGCGGTGCCCAGCAGATCGGCGAGGTGCTCCCGGGCCTGGGCGACCATGCCCCGACAGTGATTCACCGCGCCCCAGACACCGTTGGGGTGCAGCCCGGCGAGAAAGTCGATCGCTGCGGGGGTGGCCAGGAACGGCGAGTAGTCCATCGACCCAAGGAAGTCGAACTCCAACCGGAACCGGGTGCGGCTCGGGCGGTCGGCATTGGCCCCGTGAGAGATCACCAGCGGGTGAACGGCCTGACGTTTGTCGGGGGCGACCCAGAGGAACGCACTGCCCTTGGGGGCGCAGAGCCACTTGTGGAAGTTGCCCGTGTAGTAGTCGCAGGCCAACTGGCCGACCTTCACGGGCAGGTGGGCGGGCACATGGGCCCCATCGACCATGATCTCCATCCGCTCAGCCCCCGCAACCCGGGCCGCGGCCCGCAGCGCTGGGATCAGCCGCTCGACCGGAAGAACCAGCCCCGTCGGCGAGGTGATGTGGGAAACCAGCACGAAGCGGGTGCGGGCAGTGACCGCGGCGGTGAGCAGGCTGACGATCTCGTCCGGGCCAGTGACCGGGTAGGGCAGTGGGACGCTGACCACCGCGGCACCGCTGTGCCGGGCGACATGGCACAGGGCGTTGTTGCAGGCGTTGTACTCGTGCGTGCTGGTGAGCAGTTCATCGCCGGGCTTGAGGTCCAGCGAGCGGGCGACGGTGCTCACGCCGGCGGTGGCATTGGCGACAAAGGCGAAGCCGTCGGCGTCGCAGCCGACAAAGGCGGCCATGCGTTCGCGGGCCGCATCGAGGGCGGGCTCCAGTTCGCTGACGAACCAGCGGATCGGCTCGGACTCCATGCGACGCTGCCAGCGTTCCTGCTCGGCAGCGACGGCGACGGGCACGGAGCCAAAGCTCCCGTGGTTGAGGAAGACCACCGAGCGGTCCAGAGCGAAGTGCTCGATGGCGGGCGAGAAGGGCGGCGTGACGCGAGCGGGGCTGGGCATGCCGGCGATTGTTTGCGCCCGGCGAAACCCCCGAGCGGGCCGACCGACGGCGGACGATCAGGCCAGAAGGTTGATCCGACCGCCGACGCGGACGCTGACCGGCTCGGCGGCGGGTCGGGGGCGGGGCGGCCCGTAACCGGCGACGGCGTCGGCTGGCGCACGCACAGTGCCCCCAGCGGATGGCCCCGCCGAGCGACTCAAGTGAACAGAGTCGGCCGGGCCCCGGACCGACGCCGGGGCGGGGGCGGGGGCGGGGGCGGGGGCGGGGGCGGGCGAGGAGGATGTGGTGGTCGGACGGGCGGGGGCGGGGCGGGCCGGCTGGGTGGTCGGGCCGGGCTGCTGCGGAGCCTGCCGCTGCCCGCTGCCGGGCTGAGCCGCGGGGCGGCCGGCAGCGCCGTAGGTCGCGGGCAAACCGGTCGGGGATGTGCGGGGGTTGACGCGATCCATGGGGAAGCCTCCGTGCCGGGCCTCCGGCGGACCGCCGGGGGCGACGCCCGCTCCGCGGGCTCGGGGAGGGGATCGGCTTTGCGCCGAGCACACACCGCGCAGGCGCTCCGGGCGGGGTGTTTTCCTTGTCTGTCTCCTATATTCCCGCGTCCGTACGCCCGCTGGATCAAGCACCCATGGCCACCGACCCGACCGCGTCCAACCCGTCCGCCTCCGCTTCGCCGCTTGCCGGCGGTCCGGCCGGTTCACCGGTCCGCACGTCGGACATGTTCATGGAGCGGGAGATTCAGGCGCTGCGGAAGCGGCTGATCGAGGAAGCGGCGACCGTGATCGGCATGGTGGAAACGGCGACCGAAGCACTGACCAGGCTGGACCCCGAACTGGCCCGAGTGGTGATCAGCCGCGACGACCAGATCGATACCGAAGAGGTCCACATCGAAGAAGAGTGCTTCCGGCTGCTGACTCTCTACCAGCCTTTTGCACGGGACTTCCGCAAGATCGCTTCCATGCTGCGGGTCAACGCGGACCTGGAGCGAGTGGCCGACCACGCGACGAGCATCTGCAAGCAAACGGTGAAGCTCAAGGACCGCGGAGCGACCAAACTGCCCACGGCGCTGACGGAACTGGCCCAGCGGGTGCCGATGGTGTGCCACGCGCTGCTCAACGCGTTTGTCACCGAGAATGCCGACGCGGCGCGGGACGTGATCTCCCGCGACCGCGCCATCGACTCGCTGGACAAGAAGCTGTTTGAAGAGTGTCTGGACGTCATGGGCGATGCCCGCGACAGCAAGGCGACGGGCATCTTGATGTATCGCTGCGGCCGTGAGATGGAGCGGATCGGCGATCTGATGAGCAACATCGCTGAGGACGTGATCTACCTGGTGTCCGGGCACATCGTGCGGCACTCGGAGAAGAAGCGGCTGAAGAAGGCGGCGCAGGGGTAAGCCCGGCGGCGGCCCATCACCGGGCGTCACGGACCAGACGCACATAATTGAGGATGCGGACATCATCGCCCTGGGGGCCGAACCCGCTCCGCCAGCGGGGGTCGGTCGGATCGCCTGACTTGGGGTCGCTTCGCTGTGCTCCCGCGCCGTGAACGTTGATCCAATCCACCGGCCCGGCCAAGCCGGAAGCTGGCGGCCCGGGAGGCGGGGGCGAACTCGAAGGTGGAGCAGCAGCTGGGGGCCCGCCGCCCGGTGGCCGTCCGCCCGGCCCCCCCGGCGGGGGCTGCAGACGACCGAGAGATCGACCGAAGCAGACATAGACCGCCTGCGAGCCCAGATCGTCGCCGGGGGTTTCGAAGTGGGTGGTGCCAGTCCAGAAGTAGGACTCGGGGTTGGTGGTCAGGAACACCGGGTCGATGGCAGGCCCCCGTCTGGCAGGATCAGCGGCGTCGGGGGCCCGGCTGTAGTCGACGATGGACTGAAGTTCCTTGGCGGTGGGCAGCCGCCAGTCGTCATGACCGGCCGTGCGGTCGTCACGGGCGAAGCGCAGGGCGGCCCGCCAGTCCATGGGCTCTTTGCTGTCAGCACGGGTCCACATCAGACCGGAGGCTCGATCTGTGACGGTGCCGTCAAGGTTGTCGTGGAAGTCATTGACGCCATACGCGGGGACGCCGGGGGTGGAACGCACGAAGCGGGCAAATCGCTTCATTCGGCCCTCGACCGGGTGACGGTCGCGCGGATAGCCCTTGATGCGGCCGTCGGCGAAGTTCACACCGAAGACGGTGGTCTGGCCGTTCATGGTCAGGCCGACATACTCAGTGCTTGACCAGTACTGGGCGTCAATGGGGCGCAGACCGCGCTCGGTGCGACCAAAGTGAAAGGTGAATACGGAGGTATCGATGTAGGGCCGCATGGGCGAGAACCCCGAGCCGCCGCGGAAATCCATGAGCGAGTACAGCTCCTTGACCGTGGGCAGCCGCCAATCGGTGTGACCCGCGGTGCGGCAGGCCGGGGCAGCGGCGACCGCCTCGGCATAGGTGCCCTCGAAGGGCTCCTTGGTCCAGATCAGTCCGGTCTGCTCGTCCAGCACGGTGCCGTCACCCAGGTCGCGGAAGCTCATGGGGTTGCGGAGGTGGTCGGCATCCTGACCGGACCAGGTTGCATCGCCCCTGGAAACCGGGCGGCCGGCATCATCCCAGCGACCAGTCTGGCCGGTATGGGTGATCACGTACGGCAAGCGGGCCGTCGAGGGTTCCGAGGTGGTGCCCCCCGAGGGCCGGGGTGGCTGTGCGATCTGAGCTTGCGACGCCTGCCCAGCGGCGACTCCGAAGGCCATAAGGCCCAGCAGAGCGGCCGGCAACGCGTGCAGACTGCGTCGGACAATGCGGAGTTGCGGGGCCGTGCGAGGACATGGCATGGGACTCTCCAAGGGACAGGGGTGGGCCGATCAGCATGCGGCGGATGACGCGACATCGAGCATCGCATCACGGAGTTGCTCCAGAGTGCCCCGCAGGGCCTCGCCCGCCCCAGGGGGCAGGCGGGAGCACAGCAGGGCGTCGGTACGAGACCAGATGTCGAGGACGTGCTGGCGGGCGGACAGGCCCGCCGGCGTCAGGCTGATGAGGTTGACGCGAGCGTCGAACGGGCTGGGGTGGCGGACGATGAGCCCCTTTGATTGGAGCCGGTCCAAGGCTTCCATGGCCGCAGCGGGCCCGCGATCCAGTCGCCGGGCGAGTGCCGCCTGGCTGACGCAAGCAGGCGGCTCGGGACAGGCGACCAGGACCCGGCCCTGCCCGTGTTGAACGGCCTCGGGGCCAAGGGTCGCAAATGCCTGCCGGAGGTGGTCTTCCAGGAGTTTGGCGGTGTGCAGCACCAGGTGCAGCAGCGGCCGCTCGGCGGCGGCCTGCTCGGCAGCGGGCTGCTCGGCGATGGCTGGGTCGGGCGTGAGCAGGGATGGCCCCTGGAGTGTCATTGAGATGGATCGGGGGTGTGGCCCAGATGCAGCCCGAGGGCGAGGACCGGCCGATGCGGATACGGGTGAAGCGGATGCGGAGCGTCGGGGCATGGGCGAGTCAGCACCAGTCGGGAGGCGGGACATGGCGGCAACGTGCATCCGTCGCCAGTTCATATGGTACCATACGTTTGAACCGGACGAAGGTTCCACAATTGCTGCGCACAGTCCATCGGAAGAGCGAGCTGGCTGTCCGGGCACGTCTTTGTGACCACCGCCCAAACGACAACGCCCCGGCAGGGAGAGCCCGGCCGGGGCGTGTTGCGTTCATCTGGTTGTCGCGGGACTGATCAGCCGCCGCCGCCGACGGCGGGAACCGGCAGGGCCCGGATCTCGGCGACGGTGGAGTTGGCCGAGTCGGTGGTCATCGAGACATAGCGACGACCGCCGGAGCCGGAGGAGAACGAGGTCGAGGGCCACCAGCGATAGCCGTTCAGAGCGCGGTGCATGTAATCGGGGGCGTCGACGATGATGTGGCCCTGGAAGTAGCGGGGCCGGTTGATCTCACCGCCGCCGTCGAGCCACTGGGTGGGCTCGCACAGGGCCGTGATCATCGGGATGATCTCCTGATCCACCCGCTGACGGCGACGCTGCTCAACCTGCTCGGGATCGATGCGGCGGTTCTGCTGGTTGGCCTGGAAGGGGGACTGACCGCCGCCGCCACCGCCGCCGCCGCCCTGCTGGAGGGCCTGCTGGAGGTCGACCGTGGGGGCCTCGTTGTAGATCGGGACGACCAGGAGCAGGTCGTGGATGTCGTACACCTCAACGCGCTTGAACTTGTTCAGCGACTTCTTCAGGCCGATCTGCATGGCCCCGAACTCGTTGAACTGCCAGCTGGTTTCTTCGCCTTCATCGCCCACCGCCTTGGTCATGATCTTCTCAAGCACGGCGATGGCGGGCAGGCCCTTGACTGACAGGGTGACGGTGGACTCCTTGTCCAGCCCCTCGCCCCGGTCGGTCTTCCAGATCGGCTCGATCTGGGCGCCGGTGGTCTCGGCGATGAACTTGATCGCGTCCTCCAGGCGAACGTCGGTCAGGTCGGTGGTGATCGAACGCTGCATCTTCACCAGCGTGTCGCGCTGCGGGTTGCCAGACGGCCGGGCGGCCGGGGCACCGTTCTGAGCGGAAGCCACCGGCGCCAGCGACGCCATCATCAGGCCCGCCGCTGCCAGCACCATCACGCTCTTGGTCACAATCTTCGTCATGACGACTCCTTGTCCGGTGGTCGAAACTGTCGGCTAGTTTATCTGCCGGTTACCCGAATGCCACCCGTCCACGATGCTTTTTGACCCCCGGACCATCCGGCCCTTCGAACCCCTGCCAGCGGCCCGGGCCGGCGGCAGGAGAGCCAAGGATCGGGCGTTCGGGGCGGGGCCGAGTCCAGCCGCTGCCACCGGGGACTATGACGCTCCGCCGGGCGAGCGGTTCCATGAAACCGATCAGGGCTTGACGGTCAGACTGAGCGTCCGAGACTTGCGGGCGGCTGGCGGCACTGGCCCAGTTGCCCGCGGCCGGGAGAACCGGCGGGCACCCCCCGCAGTGGCGGATTGGCACGGGCGCAGAGAGCCACTTCAGGGATTTGAACCCTGGACCTACGCTTTACGAAAGCGTCGCTCTACCGCTGAGCTAAAGTGGCGTTTGCCTTCAAACCGGGCCATTGCCCGCTGGTTGGGCATCCTCCGGCAAAGCCGACCGATGAAGGACCGGACGGTTCGCCGAAGGACCGCAAGTATCGGCGTGCCACCGGAACAAGTCCACCCCGGAAACGCGCAGCGGCGGGGTTGGCGATGGAACGGGCGGGAAGAAACGAGCCGCGACCAGACCTGCGTCCGGCGATCTGATGCTCGGCCGCTGACCAGCCTGGGGCCGGACAGGCAGCCGGAATGGGCTGGACTGGCCCAACGCGGAACGTCCGAATAACAGATCAGTCGGCCTCGGGCGGCTTCCACCCCGGGCGGCCAGCCGGATCTTCACCGACCACCCGCATGCGGCTGCCCATGGCGCGAAGCTGGTCGACCTGGCGTTGGCCGATGCGAACCCGCATGCGAACCGAGCCCTCGTGGTACTCACGCGAAAGGACGCGGCCCCGCTTCTCCAGCGTGTCCACAGTCCGGCTGTCGCTCAGCGGCACATCCAGTTCCAGTTCCTGCTCCCCGCCCTGTGCCGCAGTTCGAACAAGTTCGCGCAGCTCGGCATGGCCGGGGCCGGCCGGGTTGCGGGCCTCGATCGCGATGGCCCCGGGGGCACGCTGCTGCCACACCAGCAGCGCCGCGTTGTCCTGCAACTTGTCGACTTTGTTCAGCAGCACCACGCGCCGGGGCTCCTGCCAGCCCCGCTCGCCATCGGGGCGCTTGGCCTCCTCGGCCTTCACCTCCGCAAACAGCTCATCCAGCGTGCTGTTGACGGTGGCAAACTGCATCTCCGCGGCCGGGTCGCTCACGTCCAGCACGATCAGCAGCAGGTGGGCGTGGGTCGCCTCTTCCAGCGTCGCCTTGAAGCTGGCGATGAGGTTGTGCGGCAGGTCGCGGACAAAGCCGACGGTGTCAGAAAGCTGCACGTTCAGGCCGCCGCCCAAGTCCCACTCGCGGGTGCGGGTGACCAGCGTCGCAAACAGGCGGTCATCCGCGTACGCGCCGCCGGCGGTGAGGGTGTTGAATAGGGTGCTCTTGCCGGCGTTGGTGTAACCGACGATGCCGACGGTGAAATGGTCCAGCTTGCGCTGCTGCACCATCCGCCGCTTGCGTTCCTGAATGACCTCCAGCTCGCGGCGGAGCGCGTTCTTCTTCTCAGCGGCCAGGCGGCGGTCGATTTCCAGCTGCTGCTCGCCCGGGCCCCGGGTGCCGATGCCGGCCAGCCCGCCAGCGCCGACGATGCGTTCCAGGTGGCTCCACATGGCACGCAGGCGGGGGTAGGTGTACTCGAGTTGGGCGAGTTCAACCTGGAGTTTGGCCTCGGTGGTCGTCGCGCGGGAGGCGAAGATGTCCAGGATCAGTTCGCTGCGGTCGACGATCTTGACCTCGACGACCTCTTCGATGTTGGCCAACTGGCGGGGCGAGAGGTCGTGATCGAAGATCACCAGGCTGGCGTTGAGCTGCTTGACGAACGTCTTGAGCTCCTCCAGCTTGCCCTTGCCCATGAACGTGCCCGCGTTGGGCCGTTCCAGCCGCTGCTCCAGCGTGCCGACCACCACGGCGCCGGCCTGCTCGGCAAGGGAGGCCAGTTCGCCGAAGGGGTCGCGCTGGTCGTAGGTGCTTTCAGGCAGGCGAACGGCCGCGAGAACGGCACGTTCAGACTGCACGGCAATGGAGGTACGCTCTTTAGGTTGCGGCATAGGACGACCACCCCGGCCCCCGTTCACGGTCTCACCCCCGCCCCCCTCACTGGCAACTGCGGGGGAGCAGTTTTTACTGCAAGATGGTAGTCCAACGCGGCCCAGGCCGGGCCGTCAGCCGCCCGCCCGCTCCAGTTCCACCACCCGGCGGAACATGGCCCGGAACTCCTCAACGGCCCGCACCTTGGCCCGGGTGCCCTGCTCGGGGTCCCGCCAGTTGCGGGTGTCCTCGCTGATGGCGGCGTAGGTGTCGGGGGTGAAGGGAACCTCGGTTTCGTCGAGCATGATGTGGCTGGGGAACGCGTAGAACAGCCGTTCCATCTCCGCAAGGCGATCGGCGGGAAAGTCGCTGCGCGATCGGGCGCGATTCAGGGCCGCCCAGGCCGCGCGCAGTTCTTCGGCGCTGTCCACGCCGAAGGCCCCCATCATGGTGATCATGCCGTCACGCCAGCCGACCGGGCGGGCGGAGGAGGCGGCGTTGAAGGGGTCCACCTTGTCAAAGAACCGGCCAAACACCGCAGGGTCGGCGTACATGGCACGACGCACCGGCATGCGGCGGAGGCGGTGCTCCACCGGCCCGACCCACTTGGCCGCGTCCTCGGCGGTCAGCGTGCGCGGAACGCGGCCCGCGGCCCGCTCCTGCTGCAGCGTCGGGAACTGCCAGAGGGCCTGGGCCTCGTCGGTGAGGCAGAACTCGACAAAGCGGCGAGCCAGCGCGGCGTTGGCCGAACCCCGCAGGATGGAGACCGGGTCGGCATCGATGTAGACAGCGCCGACCGGATCGATGTACCCCACACGGGCGGCCTCGACCGACTCACCGGACCGCATCACGGCCTGAGCCTGGCCCCGCCCGTAAAAGTCGATGACGACACCTGCGGCGGCCTCGCCCTGGCTCACGTCCATCGGCGGCATGGTGCTGGCTTGGGCGAAGTAGCGGGCGTTGGCGGCCATTTCGCGGAGCGTCCGCCAGCCCTTCTCCCAGCCTTCGCGACGGCCCTGGGTGCGGGCGTCGTCGTCGGTGGCCCCGGCGGCCTTGGCGCGGGCGGTGGCGGCCCGCACCTCCTCATTGAGGATCGAGTCGTACGCGGTAGCGACGCTGCCGCTCTGGCGTGGGTCGGCCAGCGCCAACATGCCGAAGTAGCGGAAGTCGCCCAAGTCCGTGAACGCCCGCGGCTCGTTCATGCCCAGTTCGCGGATCAGATCGCGGTTGAAGACGATACCAAAGCCCGACAAAGCCGTGCCGAACCAGTGCTGCCAGTCTGCCGGTCGGGGGCGGGTGCCATCAGCCGACGGGGCCCCGCGGTGGTCCTGCCAGAGTTGTCCAGCACCGACCACGTTCTCGCCGTACACCCGCGCGAGGGTTGCCTCGTCGATGGCCGGCTCGGGCGGAGCCGAAAGGCGGACCATGAGGACCCGCTCCAGCCGACTCAGGTCGGCGGTTACCTCGACGCTCTCCCGATTCTCGCCGTCAGCGGCCAGCGGCAGCAGGGCCTCAGCTCCGCCCAACAGGGCGTTGGTCGGGATGCGAATCAGCAGCGAACGCTCCTTGCCCTTGGCGGCAAAGCGGGCGCGGGTCTCGATCTGACGGACTTTGCCGACGGTCAGGGCGGCGACTCGCAGCCGCTCCCGCGGGCGATCCAGCCGGACGGTTCCCGAGCCGCTCAGCCCGAGCGAAGCGCTGACCACCGCCCCGCGAGACCGCAGACGGTCGTGATCAAACGTGCCGCCGCCGAACATCAAGTCAAAGTCCGCCATCCCGGGCTGAAACAGCGGCTCAAGGCTGAAGGACTCATCGAGCAGTTTGTCCGGGTCGCTCTGGCGAACCTCATCGACCAACCGCTGCATCTGGCCGACGGCCCCGGCCTCCAGCAGCTTGAGAATCTCGGTGGTGCCGCCGGGCGTGCGATAGTCGATGGTGATGCTCTCGCCGTGCACCCGGCGGTGCCAGCGGTCGAACGCGAACGCGAACTCCTGGCGGATCTGCTCCACATGCGGCGTGACGATCACCAGCGTGCCGGCGGATCGCGGAGCCGGGGGCAGCAGCGCGTCACCACCGCTGACACCGGCGGCGTTGCCGCCCCGACCACGTGCCGCGAAGAAGGGCACGGCGATAATGGCAAGGAAGGCGCCCAGGATGACCCATCGGAACAGGTTGTTCATCGCGTGGAGGGTATTTCGTTGGCGGGCGGCGGCTCTGGCGGGTGGGCAACGCGGGAACCAGAGCCCGGCCAGACCGGGTGGCCGGACGGTGCTGTGGCGTTGGCGAGCATGCTTCGGGCACCCAATCATCCCGGCATGCCCCCCAGCAACGCACCGACATCACACCCGATTACCCTGGTCACCGGGGCCGGTTCAGGCATCGGTCGTGCGACGGCAGTGGCGTTGGCCCGGGCGGGGCACGGCGTGGTGCTGGTGGTCCGCAAGCCAGCCCCGGCCCAGGCGACAGCCGATCTGTGCGTAGCGGCGGCCCCCGCCGGCACCCCCCCACCGCTGCTGCTCACCGGTGCGGTGGCCGATGTAGCGATCCCCGACGCCAACCGCGACATGGTGGAGGCGACAGTCGCCCACTTCGGGCGGCTGAACCACCTGGTGGCCAACGCGGCGGTGGCCTCGGTGGCCGACATCGCCGGCACGCCGCCGGCGGTCTTCCGCGAGACGCTGCACACCAACACGCTGGGCCCGGCCTGCCTGATGCACTACGCCTGGCCGCACCTGGCCGCCGGAGCGACGGTGGCCCGCCCGGCCCACATCGTGCTGGTGGGGTCGTTGGCGGTGTACGACCCCTTCCCCGGGTTCTTCGCCTATGCGGCAAGCAAGGCGGCGTTGTCGCTGATGGCGGTCACAGCGGCCGCCGAGGGCCAGGCGGCGAACATCCGCGCCTGCTGTCTGGCCCCGGGCGCCGTGGAAACGCCGATGCTGCGGTCGGCGTTTGACCATGCGGTGGTGCCGCCGGAGGTGACGCTGACGCCTGAGGCGGTGGCCGAGGCGATCGTGGAGGTGATCGCGAACC
>Ga0315900_10001959_pt1 | contig 32364 bp, 35 predicted proteins | sample LakEriMetagenome_FD_203521 | JGI IMG/M metagenome (GOLD analysis project Ga0315900, IMG submission 203521) | Freshwater fungal communities from buoy surface, Lake Erie, Ohio, United States - Buoy 12 MA114 | ecosystem: Environmental > Aquatic > Freshwater > Lake > Lake biofilm | place: USA: Lake...
GGAGATATTTACAAATCCTGAGAGCGGCTGCGCCTGACTCTCAGGACAGAGTAGGTCTTCGAATTGATTTTTCGATGGATATCGAAGACCGTTCCTTTTAAGGAAGGCTTCGCTGAGAGCGAAGCCTTCCTTCTTTCCTTCTGGTCACCACCATTCCGAAAATAAAACCGGTACTGACCGCTTATTCCTTGCCGAAATGGACCCAGCCCTGCGCGGTAATGGGAATGATCTGATCGCTGCGCAGATGCAGGTGGCAGCCCTGCGCCTTGTCGCGCACCACCCCGATGATGCTCACATCTTCCATTTTATTCACCTTCTCATAATCCGACTGCGCAACGGTAAACAGGAGTTCGTAATCTTCGCCGCCGTTCATGGCGCAGGTAACGGGCGACAGGCCAAAATCGGATGCCGCAAGCCGCGTGAGGTTTTCCACGGGCAGCTTGTCTTCGAAAAGCTGAATGCCGCAGTTGCTGGCTTTGGCAATGTGCAGCAGTTCGGATGCGAGTCCGTCTGAAATGTCGATCATGGCGGTGGGCAGAATTCCTTTTTCGGCCAGTTCGTGCACAATGTCGGTGCGGGCTTCGGCCTTGAGCTGGCGCTGAATCAGGTAAGCCTGCTCCTCGGGAATTTCTGGCTGCATGTCGGGGTTTACCTCAAACACTTTCTTTTCTCTTTCCAGCAGCTGCAGTCCCATGTAGGCCGCACCCAGGTCTCCGCTCACGCAGATCAGGTCGCCGTTGCGGGCACCGGAGCGGCGCACCACTTTTTCCGCTTTCTGCGAACCAAGTGCGGTGACGGAAAGCACAAGCCCGGCCCGGGAAGAACAGGTATCGCCGCCCACCAGATCCACATGGTAATCCTTGCATGCCTGCCGGATGCCCTCGTACAGGGCCTCCACGGCTTCGACCGAAAAGCGGTTGCTGATGCCGATGGACACCAGAATCTGCCGCGGAATGCCGTTCATGGCGGCGATGTCGGAAAGGTTCACGGCCACGGCCTTGTAGCCGAGCAGGTGCAGGGGCGTATAGGATAAATCGAAATGAACACCCTCGGCCAACATGTCGCAGGAACTGAGTAGCACTTCTCCCTCCGGTATGGCAATTACAGCTGCATCGTCTCCGATGCCCGTAATGCTGCCGGCCTGACCGCTCACAAATCCTCCCGCCAGCCGCTCGATGAGTCCGAATTCTCCGATGCTGGCAATTTCTGTACGCTTGTTTTCCATGGGTGGCAAAGGTAAGCATTGAATCGGGCTACGGCCATGGCGGGGAATTCTTTTCCTTTTTTGTACTCTTGCCTTATGGATGGGATGCATAAACTGAAGGGTATGGTTTTCGGACTTGCCGCCGGCGATGCGCTTGGCGTACCCGTGGAGTTTAAAGAAAGGGAATACTGCCGCCGGAATCCGGTAAGCGGCATGCAGGGCTTCGGTTCGCACATGCAGCCGCCCGGCACCTGGTCAGACGATGCCTCGATGACCTTCTGCACTATGGAGGCCATGCTGGAAGATTTCAGTCCGGAATTATTGGGAAGAAATTTTCTCCGCTGGCTGAAGGAAGGGTGGTGGACACCGCATGGGGTCGTTTTCGACAAGGGTCTGGCAACGACGGATGCGCTTTACCGGCTTTCGCAGGGTGTTCCGGCTGCGCTTGCCGGTGGTGCGGATGAAATGTCCAACGGCAACGGCTCGCTCATGCGCATTGCGCCGCTGGCCTGGCATCCGGAAGGGGAGGAACCTGCCTTGTTGCAGCTGGTGAAAGAGGCTTCATCCGTCACGCACCGGCATCCAAGGTCGGTGCTGGCCTGTCATTTTTACCTGAGTTTCCTGCGGTTGCTGATGCAGCATGGGAAGGAAAAGGCTTTCAGCAAGGTTCAGCATGACTGGCCAGTATTGATTTTACAGCTTTGGCCGGAAGCCGAATCGGAGTTATCTGCTTTTCAACGATTGCTGCGTCCGGATTTTACTGCCTTACCGGAAGATGCCATCGAATCCCGTGGTTATGTGATGCACAGCCTCGAGGCCTCTGTCTGGTGTCTGATGAATTCAGAGTCCTATCCGGAGGCTGTTCTGAAGGCAGTGAACCTGGGCTGGGACACCGATACCACCGGCGCTGTTTGCGGAGCATTGGCAGGCGCTCATTACGGTTACGCGGCCATTCCGCAAGAATGGATTCGTGTACTTGCCCGTACCAGCGAAATTGAAAATCTTGCACTCCGTTTTCAAGCCAGATTTTGCGAGTGATGAATCCTTGTTTTGCTGTGTTCAGGAAAAAAGTCTTTTTCCTTTCGCTTTTTTTATGTGGTATGCCCGGCTTGTTAAAGGCCCAGCAAAAGGCTGATAGTATCAAGCATAGCCCGCTTTTTGAGCTCAGTTTTGGCCAGAACCTGCTCTTCATTTCCAAAAGCCGGCAGACGACCCTGCTGAAAAACCTCGACCTTGTCGTGCCCACCACGGCGGTGCTTTTCTTCGCGGTTTTTCGCCCGGAAAAGAAATGGAAGCTGCCGGTGTTTTTCAATCTGCCCACCGAAAGCACCCAGTTTTTGCAGCCCGACGGAACAGTGCGGTATCAGAGGTCTACGCCGTCATTCGGTTCCGGCATCGAATTCCAACTGCTGAAGTTTGATATCCGGGAGAAAATCAAATTTGATATGGAGGCAGGTCCGCTGCTTGCTTTTGTCACCGACTTCCGGAAAGAATTTGTTCCTGCACCGTTAATAGCAACCAGAATGCGCATCCGCAGCGACGAAAATTTTGTGATGTACCTGGGCGGAAGTTACACCATCGGACTCGATGCCTTTGGCTTGTTCTACGGCACAGGATTCAATTTCTGAGCGGCCGGATTACTTCAGCTTCTCTTTGAATACTTTTCTGAATTTCTCCAGTTTGGGCCTTACCACATACTGGCAATAGGGCTGCTCGGAATTGAGCTTGTAGTAATTCTGATGGTAGTCTTCTGCCGGCCAGAATTTTTCGAAGGCGGTAACTTCCGTTACAATGGGTTTTTCCCAGGCGCCGGAAGCATTCAGTTCTTTGATGACACTTTCGGCAATTTCTTTCTGAGTCTGGTTATCGTAGTAAATGGCGGAACGATACTGTGTGCCAACATCATTACCCTGGCGGTTGCGGGTGGTGGGGTCGTGCACCAGAAAGAATACTTCGAGGATTTCTTTGAAGGAAACCACCGCAGGATCAAAGGTAATCTGGGCCACCTCAGCGTGCCCGGTGGTGCCGTCGCAGACTTCCTTGTAGGCAGGATTTTCCTTGTGGCCTCCGCTGTAGCCTGAAACTACTTTTTCAACCCCTTTTAATTCCTGGTAAACACCTTCTACGCACCAGAAGCAGCCTGCTCCGAGCGTGGCGGTTTCGAATTGAATACTGTTCATATTTTTTAACTCCGATGTAACTTTTTGTTCCGCAGGTTTTTGTGCGCAGGCCGGCAGCAACAGTAGCAGGCTGGCAGAAAGGGCTGCTAAAGTCCTGAAAATTTTACCTGTCTGAAAATAAGAATGCCATAAAATCATAAGAATCTGCTTATCGTTTTAAAAGAGCATGGACTTCCGGTGAATTCCAGTCGTAGCCTTCCAGTTTGGCCAGCAGTACTTTTCGGTCGGGACCCAGCAGCCAGGTTGTTGGGAAAACACGCACGCCCAGATCCGCCAGCGATGTCCCGGATTGCCAGACGGGCAGGCTGCTGTGGCTGAGTTCGGAAAAGCGCCTGATCTTTTTCCAGTCTTCGTCCGACATCATTACCACGGCCAGTTTTTCCTTCCCGGCTTTTTCCTGCAGGGCCTGAATGGAGGGTGTTTCGCGGATGCAGTCGCCGCACCAGGACTGCACACAGGAAATGAGCAGATAGGGTTGCTCCAGCTGTTCGATTTCGAGTTTGCTGCCGTCTTCCGAAATCAGGCTGGTCTTTCCGATGGGCAGTTCCGGAATGAAAAAATGGTTACGGATTTTGAGGGCGAGAATCAGTACTGTTGCCGAAACCAGGCCGTAAAGGAAGAATCGTTTCAAATTTTAGTTCAGGCTTTCTTTTTAATTTTTGATCATGTAGATAGATTTCATCGTTCTCTCCATCTGCTTTCAAGTCCGATAAAGTCTTCCAGATGATATACAGAATCTGAATGCAGAAACAGAATTGTCCGGTCATCCACAATGGTGCATTTTTTTCTCTTTTCCAATGGCAGCTTCTGAATTTCGGGGAAGTACTTTAAGGGTACAATAAATATTCTGCCATCCTCAAGCTGAATTGATATTTTTCCTGCCTGCTCGAAGGATACTTTCCTGATCGACATGGGTATGGAATTTAGGGCAATGGTCATCTTAATTTAAATTTAAAGTCCTGATTTTTTCGCCATTTTTTATTTTATCAAATAGCTGCAGAAATTTTTGCTGATGTTCTTTTATCAGTCTCATCGCAGTGTTGATTTCTTTTTCAGAAAGCGTACCATTTTCGGCGACTATCAGCGTTTCCAGCCAAATTTTTGCGGATCGTTGTCGGTTTCCTTTTTCTTTCACTATGTGCAAATGCGGGGGTTCATTTACAGCATCATATGCGAAAATAAAAAATGTCAGGAACTTATAAACTGCAATTTTAGGCATTTTGCAGAGCTGATTTTTACATTTCAATTTGAAATCACTTCCGAAACGGATTCCGGTTTTTCCAGTCCGGTTTTTCCCTGGCTGAAAGTGCTTTCTGCAGTACCCGGAAACTTAAGCCCGGAAGGCCGCGCTTTACGCGGAAATAGTGCAGGTTGTTGGAAGGAATGGCGCCTGCACTTGCTTTGGCATCAAATCCCGTGCGGCCGAACTGCACTTCAAATTCGCCCTGTTCAATGCCGCAGCGGATGCCATCAAAAAGGATGTTGAAATACAGGAGGTATTTATCGTTGGCATCGGTATCGAAACCGATGTAGTGCACTTCGCGCTGACTTCCGGGATGCAGGAAATGGCTGCTGAAGGCCAGCATTTTTCCTTCCGGATTCAGCCAGGCACGGATGGAAAACTTATTTCCCCAGACCTTTTTCATCTCTGAAAAATAGGCACCTGTGAGGGAGCCAACACGCAGGGCCTGCCGCTGCCGGACCTGCTGATAAAGTGCTTCGATTTCCCCTTTCCTCGCTTCGATTTCATCTTCATCCAGCTCCCGGAAAATCAGACCTTCTGCTGCTGAAAGGATTTTAGAAGCCCGCTGCCGGTATTTTTTGCTGAGGCTGCCCAGGTAATCGTCGAACGATTTCCACTCCGGAGAGAGAATCAGGCTCATCACCTGGTCTTCGTCAAAGGAACGGAAACGGTTGTTTTTGAGCGCGTTTTCTGAAAATGGTTTCCGGATGTCCTTGATGAGCACTGCGCCGGGCTTTAGCTTTTTCTCCATTTCTTTTACCAGCGGAAGCAGCAGTTCCCTGTCTTCAGGATTCCGGAAATAAAATCCCTCCTGCGCAAGGTGAAACAGGTTCCCACAGACGAGAATGCCGGTTTCCTGGCAAAGAAGCAGCTGACTCAAATAGGCCATGGGGCCCTGACCCAGCGCCCGGCTGTCGTAGTGCCCGGCATGAAAATGAAAGTGCTGGAAGTAGGCAATTCCGGCAGGTTCGCCGTCTTTATGGATGAGAAGGTAGTGGAACTGAACATCGGGCAGGCCTGCATCCTGAATGGCAAGCAGAAAATGGCTTCTGAGCGGATGATTTTCCGGAAGGAGCAAATCCCAGTCGGAGGCAATTTTGCGGAGATCCTGAGCTTGATGGTGGCCGGGACTCTTCACTTCAGGCTGGCAGATGTTCATGCTGATTCTGGTGTCTGCATTGAAACGCAAAAGAAGTGCCAAAAGTTCGTGACTGCCCTTTATTTGGACGAAAAAATACCTCCTGCCTGTTTTCTGATGCTGCCTTCCTACCTTTGCAGGGATGGAGAACAAGGCTCTGGCAGCAGAATTTTCGGGTCATCAGGGAGCGGTTTACAGCCTGGAAGCAGGCTTTAAACCGGGCACTTTCTGGTCGGCCGGAGGTGATGGTCTGGTTGCGGAATGGAATCTGAAAAAGCCGGACGAAGGCCGCTTGCTGGCCCGCATGCCCGGAAGCGTGTATGCCTTGGGCAGCCTGAAGGACAGCGGCTTGCTGGTGGTGGCCGTCAACCGCGACGGTTTTCATTTCCTCGATCCTGAAGCCGGCACCGAACTTTTTTCCATAGCTTCCCCGGCGCATCAGTGGTTTCGCTTATTGCCGCTTTCTTCCGGAAAAATGCTGGCAGCAGGTTCGGGCGGAGCCCTGGCCCTGCTTGATGCCACAGAACGGAGCATCCGCTATTTTCAGTTCGGCAGTGCTGATATCCGCAGCCTGACCCGGATTCCGGCATCTGGAGAAATACTTTTAGGAACCTCGCAGCCGTCGCTGCTGATGTTGAATGATGAATTCAATTCTGTTATAGAGCTGGCTTCCGGTCATGAGAAAACGATTTTTGGTTTATCGGCATTTCCCGACAGCAGCGGCATCATCACTGCCGGCCGGGATGCAAGGCTGCATCTGCACCGGATGAACAATTCCGGCAACTGGGAAATTCTCCATTCGGTTGCCGCTCATTTGTATGGCATCCACGATGTGAAACTGCATTCCGAAAAACCGCTGCTGGCAAGCGCCAGTATGGACAAAACCGTTAAAATCTGGGATGCGGAAAACCTTCGCCTGCTGCGTGTTCTGGACCGGGGCCGGCATGGTGGCCATTCCCACAGCGTGAATCAGCTTTGCTGGCTTGCAGATTCCGATCTCTTGCTATCTTGCAGCGACGACAGGAAGATCCTGGCCTGGAACATTTACGAATAGAATATGAAGGTTACTCCCCTGGAAATCAGACAAAAGCAGTTTGATAAAAAGACCTTTGGCGGTCTTGACAAAGATGAGGTTCAGGCCTATCTGAATTCCCTTTCCCTGGCCTGGGAAAAAATGCTCGAAGAGCAGGCTGTTCTCCGCTCGCGGCTCGAGAATTCAGAACGCGAGGTGGAAAAGCTCCGCGATGTGGAATCTTCGTTATACAAAACCATCAAGGCTGCCGAAGAAACCAGTCAGAAAGCGGTGGACCAGGCCGGTCAGCAGGCGCAACTCATTGTGCAGGAAGCCAGGCTGAAAGCAGATACTCTTTACCAGGAAGCCCGCTGGAAAGCCAGCAAGGCCATGGAACAGGCCGAGGAATATACCCGCAAAAGCTACAATGAAATGGTGGGTCAGGTGAAGGTGCTTGAAGGAGAACTCCGGCACATTGAAAATCTGAAAGACACCTTTCTGGGTGAAATAAAGGTGATTGCGAAGGACTTGCTGGAAAAGGCGGAAAGAGCTGAGCAACGTTCGGCACAGATTAATTTTACCGTTCCGCCGCCGCCGGAAATTGAAATGGCAAAGCCTTTCCTCGAAGAAAAGGAAGTGGAGGCCGTCATTGAAACCCTGGAAATTCCCATGAACCAGCAGAGCATTGGTTTTGCTGCGGCATCTGTTCAGGAAGAGGCACCTGTTCAGGATGAAGAACCTCAGATCGCTGCTGCCGAAGAAATGGCACATCCGCCGGAGCCTGTGGCAGAAAAAGCGCCTGAGCAGGAGCAGGCCAGTTCGGAAGAAGGTAGTTTTTTTGACCGGATCTGAACCGGATGAAAACTGAAATTCATCTTCAGGGCATGGAGTTTCATGCCTTTCACGGGGTTTATCCGGAAGAGAAAAAACTGGGTAACCGTTTCCGTGCAGAAATCAGAATGTGGCTTGATGTTCCGTTCAACCCCGAAAACGAAGACCTAAGTGCAACGGTAGACTATGCCGGCGTTTATGCGATTCTGAAAAGAGAAATGGAAAACCCCTGTGCCCTGCTCGAGAGTCTGGGTCAGCGCATTTGCCGCGATGTTTCGGCAGCCTATTCCATGCTGGATGAAATTCAGGTTTCCATTTCCAAAGCCAACCCTGCCATCGGCGGACTTTGTGAATGGGTCACGGTCAGCAGCCGCTGGACAAAAGAAGTTTAATTCCTCCCGGGCAATTTTCTTCCTTTCCCGTCTTACCTTTGGGCCTTCTGAGCAATGCCATGAAATCCATCATCTCCTGTATCCTTTTGCTGACGGCCCTTTTCTATTCCTGTAAGCCCTACACGGAAAAACAGGACGCAAGGGAAGGAACTCCGGTGGATTGCACGCTCAGCATTCCGGATCTGGCCCAGGTAAACCGTTTTATTTTACAGGAACCGGAAAACGCGAATCTGTTCCGCATCCGGAGCCAGATTTTGCTGGACAGCGGCCGCTACCGCGAAGCCCTTTCCGACGCCAAAAGAGCCCTTTCCCTCAACCCCGAAGACCAGTATAATTTTGTAGTGACAGCCAAGGCACACCGGGCACTCGGGCACATTGATTCGGCACTCAGTGCCTGTGCCACGGCCGAACAAAATGGCTTTGCCGATCCGGACAATTTCATGCTGATGGGCGATTTGTATCTTATTGTCCGGCAGTACAAAAAAAGCCTTGATTACCTGAATAAGGCGCTGAAAATGGCGCCTTTCGAACCCCGGATTTACTTCCTCAAAGGCATGGTTTTTTGGGAAACCAAAGATACGGTAAAAGCCCTCAGCAGCTGGCAGACTTCCATCGAACAGGACCCGGAATATGCCGACGGCTACTGCCGCCTTGCCACCTACTACATGGAGAAGAAGCAGTATCAGGTGGCTGAGCAGTTTCTGCGCTCCGGATTGCGACTCAGACCAGAAGATGCCTTTCTCAATTACGACATGGGTGTTTTCCTGACCTACAAAAACTTCCCTGATTCCGCCACGGCATTTTATGAAAAAGCCCTCCGCCTCGATTCAAAACTGGTGCCGGCAAAAATTAACCTGGGTGTGCTGCGGTATCGCAAGGGTTTGTATGCCGAGGCCATGCAATTGCTGGAGCCCTGCGTGAATGAGGATCCCCGGAATGCCCTGCTGGCCTATTACCTGGGTCTTTCCTACCACCGCAACGACATGGAAGACAAGGCGATGGCGGAACTCAGCCGTGCCGCTGCCCTGGGCGGCGAGTATGGAAAAGAGGCGCAGAAGGCGCTGAAGAAGAAGTAACAGAAACCGACTCCATTGATTTCCTTTTTCGGGGAAGCGTTTTTTAGGGATTTTATCTATGCAAATTTCAAAAATATTTTGAGATTTGCATACTTGGTTTGATTCATTAAGCGGCGCGTTTTTTTATGTACATGGAAAGAAACACCACAGCATCAATACAGCAAAGTATTGAAAACTTTCCCGTTACTGCCCTGATCGGGCCCCGGCAGTTGTGTGTCGTCAGGTGTTTCCACCTGACGATTATAGGGCAAAAGTAAATTTTGAAAAAGTAGCCTTTGTTCTTCGCCTGATCGTCAGGTGGAAACACCTGACGACACGGGAATGAAGGAATTTCCCGCTAACAGCATTTCGGCTGGCGTATTTCTGGCGGAAAAAAAGGCCCGCTATGGCCGCTGAAATTTTGCTTTCAGGTAAGGCTGCCGCTGAAATAGATGAAGCCATAGTCTGGTACGAAAACCAAAAAGCAGGGCTGGGCTTATTATTTCTTATGGCACTTGAAGATTCCTTCTGGAAAATTGCTGATGCGCCGCGGCGTTATCCGGTATCCGGAAAATCAAATCTCAGACACTTTTTTCTCCGGGGATTTCCATTCAACATTTATTACTAGGCGGAAGATGATTTCATCCGGATTGCGGCTGTCTGGCATCAAAAGAGGAATATGCCGATGTGATTCCCCCAAATGTCCTTAGTCTTGCGCAGCGGAGACTAAGGACTCGGCCAATATTCCAGGGTCTCCAGACCCGAGGGCTCATTCACCTTAGCTGGTCTTTTCGCCTTCACTGGTCTTCTGACCAACGAATACAGGATCATTCAATTACTTGTTACTGAAAAACACCAAAAAGGGCAAAAGAAAAGAACTCCTTTTTCAAACAATTTCAGCAAGCTAATCACCTCACAATCTCCCCGATTCCGTAGCTTTACGGCCATGCCATCTGATCAAATTCTTGCCTTGAAAAAACGCGTTTCAGGCGCTCTGTTACTTGCCTTTTCGGCACTGTTTACAAGCACTATTCCGGTACTCGCACAGCAGCCCGGTGCTGCCTCGAAAATGTGGGCTGATTCGCTCTATGAAAAACTCACACCGGCCGAGCGCCTGGGTCAGCTTTTCATGGTGGCTGCCTACAGCAATCGGGGGAGCGAACATCAGACAGAAATTGAAAACCTGATTCAGCAATACGGCATCGGCGGACTGATTTTCTTTCAGGGTGGTCCCGGCAGGCAGGCAAGGCTCACCAACCGCTACCAGTCGCTCAGCAAAATTCCCCTGATGATCGGCATGGATGCCGAATGGGGTCTGGGTATGCGCCTCGATTCCACCCTGAACTATCCGAAGCAAATGACCCTGGGTGCCATTCAGGACCTCGGCCTGATTGACCAGATGGGCAGGGCGATTGCCCGGCAGTGCCGCCGGCTGGGTGTGCATGTGAGCTTCTCGCCGGTGGTGGACATCAACAGCAATCCTGCAAATCCGGTTATTGGTTATCGGTCTTTCAGCGAAGACAAGGTGTCGGTTGCTCAGCGGGCAGCCGCCTATTCCAGGGGCCTGCAGGCTGGCGGCGTAATGGCCGTTGCCAAGCATTTTCCCGGTCACGGCGATGCCGATTCTGATTCGCATTATGCCCTGCCCATAATCAAACGAAGCGCCGAACAGATCCGGGAAACGGAGCTTTATCCCTTTCGCTTCCTGAAGGATTCGGTAGGAGGGATGATGGTGGCTCACCTCAGTGTGCCGGCCCTGGATTCCAGAGAAAATACGCCCACCACCATTTCAAAAAATATTGTCACCGATTTGCTCAGGAAGGAAATCGGATTCGACGGACTCGTCTTTACCGATGCCCTCAACATGAAGGGTCTCAGTAAATTCCATCAGCCGGGCGAGGCTGATCTCAAGGCCCTTCAGGCCGGAAACGATGTGCTGCTTTTTCCGGAAAATGTTCCCAAAGCCATTCAGGTGATTCAGCAGGCGCTGAGCAAAAAGCAGCTGAAATGGAAGGAAGTAGAAAAGCATGTAAAGCGCATTCTGGCCTGGAAACATCAGCTCGGACTGGTGCAGAAGCAGCAGGTAGAAACCGCCGGTCTGGCGGCCGACCTCAACACCAGGGAAGACAAGGTGCTCATCCGCAAGCTGTATGCGGCCTCGCTCACACTGGCGAAAAATCAGAGCAAACTCATCCCGCTCCGGCGGCTCGACAGCAGCCGCTTTGTCTCCGTGCTGATCGGGCAGGACAATGAAAAAAATGCCTTTCAGAAAGGCCTCAGCCTGTATGCCCCTTTCAAACATTTCCGCATTCCGGATAAGGCTTCGGATAAACAGTTTGAGGAAGTGCTGCGTTCCATCGATGCCGAAGTGGTGGTGATTGGACTTGGAAAACTCAACAACAGCCTGTCGAAAAACTTCGGCATTGATGCCCGGATTCAGGGATTTGTAAAAGCACTTTCCCAGCGCTCGAAGGTCATCAGCGTGCACTTCGGAAATGCCTACAGCACTGGCGAACTGGAATTTTGTCCGGCCATTGTATCTGCCTTTGAGTGGAATGAGTACACGCAGGCACTGGTGCCGGAATTGCTTTTCGGTGCCATCACCGCCAGTGGTCACATGCCAGTTTCAGCTGGAAAAAGCATCCGCTTTGGAGTTGGTTATTCGGGCGAAAATCTGGAAAGGCTGCATTTCTCGGAGCCCGAAGAACTGGGCATCCGGTACGAAGCACTGGCGGCAGTTGATTCTCTGGCCAATGCCATCATTGCAACACGCGCCACACCCGGTTGCCAGATTCTGGCGGCAAAGAACGGGGCTGTTTTTTACAATAAGTCTTTCGGTTTCCAGACCTACGATTCCCTCTCTGCCATCAACGATGAAACGCTCTACGACATTGCCAGCATCACCAAGGTGGCGGCAACACTTCAGGGAGTTATGTATCTGAAAGAAAGGGAATTGATACGATTCGAAGACCGCATTTCAGACCACCTGCCGGAGCTTGTAGGGAGCAATAAGGAGAACATTCTGATTGCCGAACTGCTGGCGCATCAGGCTGGCTTACAGCCTTTCGTACCCTATTGGAAGCGTACCCTGAAAACCCGCGATCTGGCCGAAACCTTTTACTGCGACACCAAAGACAACAACTGGTTTTGCACCGAAGTGGTGCCTGGCCTGTACAGCATGAAGTCCATGGAAGACAGCCTCTGGCAGTGGATCATCCAGTCGGATATGCTGGCAAGAAATAAGGCCGGCGAGTATGAGTACAAGTATTCTGATCTGGGTTTTTATATGCTGAAAATGCTGGTAGAGAGAATACTGGATGAGCCGATTTCTGCTTTTCTGGAACGCCGCTATTATCAGCCGCTTGGTTTGCACCGCCTCTGCTTTCAGCCGAAGCGCTATTTCTCTGAATCTGAAATTGCCCCGACTGAGAACGACACCCTTTTTCGCCAGCATCTGGTGCGCGGAAATGTGCATGATCCCGGTGCTGCCATGTTCGGTGGTGTGGCCGGTCACGCGGGACTTTTTTCCAATGCCTGGAGCCTGGCCGTGCTCATGCAGATGAACCTGAACAAGGGCTATTACGGTGGTCAGTATTTCATTCTTCCGCAGACCATCACCGAATTTGCCCAGAGACCGTTTCCCAAAAACCGGCGCGGATACGGATGGGATAAGCCCTACCTGTGGAGCAAGGATGGACCGACTTCGCCTCAGGCCTCTCCCGAAACCTTTGGTCATACCGGTTTTACCGGCACCTGCGTCTGGGCCGATCCCAAAGCCGGCCTGCTCTATGTGTTTTTATCCAACCGGGTTTATCCCGATGCCGAAAATGCACGGCTGATCAAAGAAAACATCCGTCCCCGGATTCACGATCTTTTTTACCAGGCCATGGCGAGGGCGGAATAGGCCTTCATTCGTATTCCGGGTGTATTCAATTTCTGGGAGCAACTGAACCCTTCCGCCAGAGATTGGAGCGGCCCCGGTTGCGCCTTTGGCGCAACGGAAGCGGAAGCGAACCCTCGCCTTCGGCGGAGCAGGTGCGGAAAGCCTGTCCGGCGGCCTGAAAACACCAGAAATCACTATAATTTACAGGAACGCATAGTGAAACGCAGCGGTCGTCCCTAAAAAATATTCAGGTCATTCGCAGGCTTCAGGCGGATGATGCCCAGCAGGTTGAGCAGCAGAATCACCGGATAGGTGGGGTCGATTTCAAACCAGCGGACCCCGAAATTGGCCCGGCCGCCAAACTTGTGGTGGTTATTGTGGTAGCTTTCCCCCATCATCAGAAAGTCGACGGGAAGCAGGTTTTTCGCCGTATCACTCACCTTGAAATTCACATAGCCGTACTTGTGCGCAAACCAGTTGATGATGGCTCCATGCACAGGTCCCATCAGGTAGTGAACTGGCAGCAGCAGAAACTCCCACCATGCAGTTGCAAACTGAATGTAGAAAAGGGTATAGGCCGTGCTCTATGCCAGGCGTGAAAGCCAGCGGTCGCCCAGCCACTCAATTGGCCTCCAGTTGGGTACATTTTTCAGAAACTTCGGGTCCACCCCGGCGCGGTCGTTGAGGATGTCGTTGTAGATGTTTTTGGTCTTCCACATCATATCAAACAGGCCGGTGGAGTAAGCCGGGGAATGCGGATCTTTTTCGGTATCAGCATAGGCATGGTGCAGTCGGTGCATGATGCCATAAGCCCTGGGACTCAGAAAAGAAGAACCCTGAAAAAGGTAGGTGAGGATGTAAAAGAACTTCTCCCAGCCCTTGCTCATGGTAAACATGGCGTGGGCGGCATAGCGGTGCAGAAAAAAAGTCTGGGCGAAAAGACTCAGGTACCAGTGGGCGCAGAAAAAAAGCAGGATGTACATGAACTTTTGGAAAAACGGACGAACTAAAGTGCAGCCCTTGCAGCAGAATCGGGTTTTGAGACAGTGCTGTCAGCCGGAGTTATTCCGGTTTCCGGTTCTCCCTGCGGTGCTTTCGGGTTTGGCGGGTTGCTTCCCTTCAGGGAAATGATGTAACTGGAAACTAACTGAATCTGAAGCGGGTTCAGCTGCTTTTTCCAGGCAATCATTCCCTTTTCCGGTACGCCCTCGGTGATGGTGCGGAATACCTTTTTGATGCCGCTACCGTGAATCCAATAGGCATCGGTGAGATTCGGACCAACTTTTCCCTCGCCGAGACTTCCGTGACAGGCCACACAGTTGGCATCGTACACTTTTTTTCCGTCTGAAAGTTTCGCCGCATCACTCACCAGTTTTACATTGGTTTCATTGATGGAAGAGGCAAATTTCTTAAGGTAGGCTTCGCGCTGAATCTCCGCTTCCTTTACCTGAGCGATGTATTCGTTTTCCATTATCCTGCCGTTTCCGATGCCGTGGTAAACCGCTCCGTAAATCACCGCAAAGCCAATGGTGGAATAGAACAGGAACATAAACCATGGAGGAGTCGGGTTGTCGAGTTCCTGAATGCCGTCGTAAGCATGATCCATCACCAGCTTGCGTTCCATTTCCATGGGCCTGAGCTGGAAGATCCTGCTCCAGAAATCCTGACGTTCATACATCAGGTCTTCCTCTGTTTTCGGCAGCATTTCCTTCAGATGCTGCCGCAGTTTCAGCAGCATCCGGGCTATCAGGGCCATGATGATGATGCAGATTGCAATGATGGTAATGGCTGTGGTCATCATCATCTGGTCGCTGCTCAGGTCACGCTTTTCCAGGACATCCTCTGCCATTCCAATAAAGGGAATGAGCAGGGTAAAAAGGGCTGTCAGAAATCGTTTCATGCTGTGATGGAATTATAATTGGTGCGTGTTTTTATCGCCGTCGTTCTGAAGGGGAAGGGATGCCATCCGGTCCATTTCCTTCCGGTCAGCATAAAAAAGGTAGAGTCCGACTCCAAGGAAAAACAAAAGGAATACGGCGAGTGAGGCTATCATAAATGCATCGGCTCCGGGTATATGCTGAAGAAATTGTTTGAACATGGATTTTTAAGGATTAAGGTTGAATACTGAGGTTTCCGGCATTTTTATAGTCCGTTCCCAGGCGCTGCAGGTAGGCAATCATGGCTACGATTTCCTTGTCCGAATTCACAGCGATTCCTTCGTCTTTCAGGGTAGCAGCAATGCGGTCTGCCTGTTCCTTTGCACTTATTCCGGCAGCGGCAATTTCTTCTTCGGAATAAGGAACACCTACAGATTTCATGGCTTGCATCTTTTTCCCGAGATCACTGATGTCCAGGCTATTGTCCAGTAACCAGGGATAGGATGGCATGATGGACCCAGGTGACATGGAAGCCGGTTCATTCATGTGATGGAAGTGCCAGGAATCGGGGTATTTGCCGCCTATCCGCATCAGGTCGGGACCGGTTCGCTTGGATCCCCACAGGAAGGGGTGTTCGTACACATATTCGCCCATTTTGGAGTAATCCCCATAGCGCTCAGTTTCGGAACGGAAAGGCCGAATCAGCTGAGAATGGCAGCCCACGCAACCTTCCCGGATGTAGAGGTCGCGGCCGGCCAGCTCCAGTGGCGTATAGGGTTTTACAGCTTCAATGCCGGCTTCATTGTTGTTGATGAGGAAGGAGGGAAGCAATTCTGCTGCGGTCCCGATCAGAATCACCACCAGACTGAATACCAGCATCCGGATTGGCTTTCGCTCAATTACCCGGTGCCAGAAGTTATCTTCACCAGCCGGTACCCAGGCCATGGAAAGGGCTGGTGCACTCGATTTTTCTTCCTGTAAAAGATTACCTGCGAGCATGGTTTTTGTCAGGTTATAGGTCATGATGATTACGCCGGCCAGGTAAAATGTTCCGCCTACGGCCCTCATCAGGTGCAGCGGAATTATCTGCAGGGTTGTCTCAAGAAAATTGGGGTATTTCAGAACACCCTCTTCACCGAATTCCTTCCATAACAAGCCCTGGGTAAAGCCGGAGAAATACATGGGAATGGCATAGAAGAGAATGCCCAGAGTACCCAGCCAGAAGTGCATGCCTACCATCTTTTTAGAGAAGATTTCGGTCTGATAGATGCGGGGTATCAGGTAGTAGAGAATCGCAAAAGTGAGGAAGCCGTTCCAGCCAAGGGCACCCACATGTACATGCGCCACTATCCAGTCGGTAAAGTGTGCAATGGCATTGACATTCTTAAGAGACAGGAGCGGACCTTCCAGGGTGGCCATTCCATAGGCCGAAACGCCTACTACCATAAATTTCAGGATGTTGTCTTGCCGTACCTTATCCCAGGCGCCGCGCAGCGTAAGAAGTCCGTTTACCATGCCTCCCCAGCTGGGCGCAATGAGCATGATGGAAAAAACCGTGCCCAGCGACTGTGCCCAGTCAGGGAGAGTAGAATAGAGTAGATGGTGTGGGCCTGCCCAGATGTAGATGAATATCAGTGCCCAGAAGTGGAGGATGCTGAGCCGGTAGGAATAAACCGGGCGGCCTGCCATTTTGGGAAGGAAGTAATACATCAGACCAAGGAATGGCGTAGTAAGGAAAAAGGCTACAGCATTGTGGCCATACCACCACTGCACAAGGGCATCCTGTACGCCGGCATATAAAGAGTAGCTTTTCAGAAAGCTTACCGGCATTTCGAAGGAGTTTACAATGTGCAGCACAGCTACGGTTACGAAAGTGGCGATGTAGAACCAGATGGCCACATACATATGGCGCTCTCTCCTTTTAATTATGGTGCCGAAAAGGTTGATGCCGAATACCACCCAGACAAGGGTAATGGCGATGTCGATGGGCCATTCCAGTTCGGCGTATTCCTTCGAAGTGGTGTATCCCAGCGGCAGACTGAGTGCAGCCGCCAGTATGATAAGCTGCCATCCCCAGAAATGAATGGAAGAGAGCGCATCACTGAACATGCGGGTTTTGCAGAGGCGCTGCAGGGAATAGTAAATTCCCATAAAGATGGCGTTGCCTACAAAAGCAAAAATCACAGCATTGGTGTGCAGTGGTCTGATTCGCCCGAAACTGGTGTAAGGGATTCCGAAATTCAGCTGAGGAAAAACCAGCTGAAAGGCAATCAGCAGTCCGACGGTCATGCCGATGATGCCAAAAATAATCGTCGCCAGTGCGAAGTTCCGCACGATGCGGTTGTCGTAGGAAAATTCCTGAATGGTCTGTGATTCCTGTTGCATGCTTCTTTGTATGTTTCTCTTATGGTTGCAGGGAGGTGGTTTCATCTTCCCCTTCGAAAATTCGCAGGGCGGGAGTGGAGCTGTCTTCAAACTGCCCATCTTCAACAGCCCAGAAGAAGGCTATCAGAAATGCAAGGCCCATAAAAAGGCTGATACCAATCAGGAGAAAGAGGATGCCCATTCCTTTTTTTATTACACGGGCAAATCAGCGGTACGGCAATAACCGGGAGTATGAGCATGCTTAACCCGGCGCTTGATTTCGGTCAGTTTTGGAAGAAGGGGCCCTGTCATTCATGTGGGTATTGGACAGGTCTATAAATACAATATTTTTAAAAAATTGAATTTCAATTTTTTAGGAAGGAATTTTCAGGTTTTTTTATTCTGAAATTTGTCAATCTGCTATTCGCTGTCGTTGCTTTGCGGCAAGTTTTCCCACTGCCGCTTCATGAACAAAGTAAAAAATCTCGTCATTGTTGAGTCTCCCGCCAAAGCCAAAACCATCGAAAAATACCTGGGCGATGGCTTTGTTGTGAAGTCCAGCATGGGCCACATCCGCGACCTGAAAGACGGCAACGATGCGGTGGACATCGAAAACAATTTTGAACCACACTACGAGATTACCGAAGGCAAGCATCAGCTGGTAAAGGAGCTGAGCGAACTCTCCCGGAAAGCCGAAACGGTCTGGCTCGCAACCGACGATGACCGCGAAGGAGAGTCCATCAGCTGGCACTTGAAAGAGGCCCTGCACATTCCGGATGAAAAGGTAAAGCGGATTGTATTCCACGAAATTACCAAAACGGCCATTCTGAAAGCGGTGTCAAATCCCCGTCAGATTGACGAGGATCTCGTGAATGCCCAGCAGGCAAGGCGCGTTCTGGACCGCATTGTAGGTTATGAGTTGTCGCCGGTTTTGTGGAAAAAAATCAAAGGCAAATTATCGGCAGGCCGGGTCCAGTCTGTGGCTGTAAGGCTGGTAGTGGAGAGGGAAAAGGAAATTGAAAAGCATCAGGCTGAGGTAAAGTTCAAAACCATTGGCAATTTTAAGACAGGTAAGGGAAAGGTAATTTCAGCAGAACTCAACAAAGACTTTATTAAGGAGGATGAGGTGCGGGAATTTCTGGAGCAATCCAAGGGCAGTTCTTACCGCGTATCATCCAAAGATGTAAAAGATATATTCCGGTCACCTGCTCCGCCGTTTACCACATCAACTCTTCAGCAGGAAGCCAGCCGCAAGCTCAGCATGTCAGTCAGCCGCACCATGTCGGTGGCGCAGAAACTGTACGAGGCCGGACTGATCAGCTACATGCGTACCGATTCTACCAACCTTTCGGAGGATGCGCTCAACAGTGCCGCTTCCGCCATCCGGGCAGACTTTGGTGAGCAGTATTCCCGCAGAAGGATTTACAAGACAAAAAACCAGGGTGCGCAGGAAGCGCACGAAGCCATCAGGCCTACGGATTTCCGCCTCAAGTCTGCCGGCAGTGACAAGGACGAACAACGCCTGTACGAGCTGATCTGGAAAAGGGCCATTGCCTCCCAGATGTCTGATGCCATTCTGGAAAAAACCAACATCGGCATTCAGGCAGAAGGTAACCGCGTACCAAGGAACAATGAAAATCTCATCTTTCAGGCCAGCGGAGAAGTAGTGAAATTTGATGGTTTCCTCACGGTTTACATGGAAGGAAGCGATCAGGATGAAGAAGCCGGCAACGAAGAAGGCAGCGAAAAAATGCTTCCTTATGTGGAAATAGGGGAGAGGCTTGAACTGAGTCAGATGATTTCAAGGCAGCGTTATTCCAGGCCTCCCGCCCGTTTTACGGAGGCGAGCCTGGTGAAGGAACTGGAAGCCAAAGGGATTGGTCGTCCTTCCACCTATGCCCCGACCATTTCAACCATTGAAAAGCGTGATTATGTGGTGAAGGAATGGCGGGACGGAAAGCCTCGTCCTTACACAGAACTGGTCCTCAAAAACGGTGAGATTTCTGCTGCACAGAAAACCGAAATGGCGGGTGCCGAGAAGGGAAAATTGTTTCCGACGGATATGGGCCGGATTGTAACAGATTTCCTGAACGGTCGGTTTGTGCAGGTAATGGATTATGAATTCACCAAAAAGGTGGAGGAAGAATTTGATACCATTGCCCGTGGTAAATTGAGCTGGAAGGAAATGATCAGCAATTTTTACAATCCATTTCACAAAGCTGTGGAAGGTGCTGGTGGCGGCGAAAGACCCAGTTCTGAGCGTATCATCGGAAAGGATCCCGCCACCGGATTGACTGTTCTTGCAAGACTCGGCCAGTATGGTCCGATTGCTCAGCTTGGAACCCGGGAAGAAACCGAAAAACCGGGCTATGCCAGTCTGCGCAAGGATCAGCGCATTGATACCATCACGCTTCAGGAAGCCCTTGCGCTGTTTGACCTGCCGCGTCTGGTAGGTGAATTTGAGGGCCTGCCCATGCAGGCCAACAACGGGCGTTTCGGGCCTTACATCAAGCATGGTTCCCTTTTTGCCTCCCTGAAAAAGGGAATGGATCCATATACCATCACGGCAGAGGAGGCCATTCAGCTTATCAAAGACAAGCGCCAGGCCGACATCGACAAAGTACTGAAAACCTTTCCGGAGAATCCGGATGTGCGCATTCTCAAAGGTCGCTGGGGTCCGTTCCTCGGCATCGGAAAGGAAAGCTACAAGCTGGCAAAGGGCGTGGAGATTGCAAGCCTGAGTCTGGATGAATGCCTGGTCATTGCCGAAGCACAGGATGCGGCCAATCCCAAAAAGAAAAAGGCTGCTAAAAAACCTGCAGCAAAAAAGGCCGCTCCTAAAAAGAAATAGAATTCAGGCTCAGGGCCTTGCATCAGAATTCATTGAAGCCTTTCCCGGCCATGATGCCGGGAATGCAGCGCTCCATCCTTGCCTTCCGCGTGGAGGCCTGCTTTGCCGACGACAAGTGCAGCAGGTAAGAACGCTGCCTGCCGGGTGTCAGGGCGCGAAAAGCGCGGTCAAGTGCCGGATTTCCATTAAGGGCATCTTCCAGTTCCTCAGGCCATGAGATTGCCGGGGCCTGTATCTTCGGAACCGGCTTGCCGGAGAGTTCTGTTTCCATTGCCTGACGGATAAAATCGAGGGCATCTGCCCGCAAAAGCTCCAGTTCCTGTTGGTTGCGAAACCGCAGCTGCCGTCCTGCCTGACTGTGTTCTCCGGCTTTCACCAGCAGGTTTTTCGGATCATTGAGCAGATGGCCGTTGAAGAAATTGAGGCTGCAGTACTCCTTGAATGCACCAAGAATCAGGACATTTTTCCCGTTTACCGTGTAGCATGGCATGCTCCATTTCAGCTCCTCCGTCATTCCGGATTCCAGCAGCATCTGCCGCAGTTCCTGCAGTTCTTCCGGAAATCGTTTTACCTTGCAGGCAGGCGTGGCCACCAGCTTACACCTTCCGCAGCCGATGTCAAAATAGGGAGCAACGGCCGGGTTTGGTCTTGTTGCTGCCATCCGGGATTTATTTTCCTGAGAGAATCTTTTTGTAACGATCCTGGTCTTTCAGGATTTTGATGGCTTCCTGAATTTCAGGGTCATCGTCAAAAGATGCTTCCTTAACGCCTTTGTCAAAATAGTAGCGCGATACAATTTCCTGCTCCAGCACTTCCCGGATTTCATTTTTATGCTTCTGAAGGTCGTTTTCCTTGTTGTGCGCCATTCTGGTTTTCAGGCTTTCCAGCTGCTCTTTGATTTCGTCGTAGTATTTTTCCTTTTGTGCTGCGGAGGCCAGTTCTTTGATGGAGGATTCTACTTTGGTGGTGTAGTCGTATTCCTTGTCCTTCAGCCAGGAAACGAATTCATTGTAATCTGCATCTGAAAGCCTGAAATCCTTAGCCGGCCCGATGCCCGATAGATGACTCAGATAATATTTCGAAGCGAAATCAAAAATGAGGTCCTTGGAAATCAGACTGGCTGTGATGGAAGCCTGCACTTCTCTTTTTACCTCCACATCCGGCGAAACACCGCCACCATCGTACACCAGCCGGCCATTGGTTGTTTTGAAGGCCGTTCGCAGTGAATCCGCCACCTTTTTTGCATTGCCGTCGCTTCCCCTATTGGCATAGTCGATGGCCTGAATGCAGCGCCCGCTTGGAATGTAGTATTTGGCGGTTGTTACCTTGAGCTGGCTGTTGTAGGTCAGCGGCCGGGTTGTTTGCACCAGCCCTTTGCCGAAAGATTTTTGTCCTACCAGAACGCCGCGGTCGTAATCCTGCAGTACGCCTGAAACAATTTCCGAGGCAGAAGCAGAACGGGAGGAAATAAGTACTGCAACCGGAATATCCGTATCGAAGGGCGAATTAAGCGCCTTGTATTCCTTGACCCATTCAGCCACCTTGCCTTTGGTGCTCACCACCAGTTTGTCTTTGGGAATGAAGAGGTTGGAAATGTTTACAGCCTCATTAAGCAGGCCACCCGGATTGTCTCTCAAATCCAGAATCAGGTGTTTTGCTCCTTTGCCTTTTAGCTCTTCAATGGCTTTTTTTACTTCTCTGCCGGCATCGGCAGTAAATTCTGTAAGTTGAAGGTAGCCTGTTTCGCCGTCGAGCATGCCTGAATAGGGAACATTTTCAATCTTGATGCGCTCGCGGGTGAATTCAATGGTTTCGGGTTTGTCCTTTCCCAGTTTGAGGACCAGCAGTTTTACTTTGGTGCCGGCCTGTCCTTTCAGCAGCTTGCTGATGTCGTTGGTGTTTTTCTTCCGCACATCAAATCCGTCGATTTCCAGAATTTCATCTCCGATTTTCAGGCCGGCCTTTTCAGCAGGAAATCCCTGATAGGGCATAAGGATAAGATTCCGGTCTTTTCGTCTTCCGATGATGGCCCCGATTCCGCCGTACATGCCGGTAGTCATGGTGCGGTAATTTTCAATTTCGTCTTCCGGGATGTAATTGGTGTAGGGATCGAGGGTATTGAGCATGGCATCAATCCCGGTTTTGATCATTTTGTTGGGATTGATGTCGTCTACATAATAAGAATTCACCTCTTTCACCAGGGTGGCGAAAATGTCGAGATTCCGGGCAATGTCGAAGTATTTCTCGTTGGGCGTCTGCGCCGCAATGATTAACATTCCGCCCAATAGAATCAGCGTGTATCGGAAGCGGTAAAAAATCGGTTTCATTTATTCAAAAGCTTTTTTGGAAAGGATGCTCACGACTTTTGTCATTGCCTCAAGCAGGACCGGCCAGGCTGTCTTTTCATCCGGCTGGTAAAGAAACGCAATGTGCAGGGCTTTCATTTTATTTTCGGATGAAAGGCCGGAAATTTTTTCCGGCAGCGGATTCCGGCTCAGCCGCCATGCTTCCCTGATTTGTCTTTTGAGGCGATTGCGGTCATGCGCTCTGCGAAATTTTCGTTTCGGTACTGAAATCAGAATCCTGACAGGGTGTGCAGTTTCTTCTGCAGCGATTTCCTGCCATTGCCACGCAATCCTGAAAAGAGGAAGGTTGAATTTCTTTCCTGATGCAAAAAGCTCATCAATCTGCTTTTTACCACAGAGTCTTTCCTCTTTTGGAAATGCGAAGGCTTTCATCCCGTTTTTCAATAAAAAAGCCATCCGGAGGGATGGCTTGCAACAGGCTTTCCGTTCCGGCAAGGATTATTTGCCTTTCCTTTCGTCGGATACCGTTAATTTCTTTCTGCCGCGTGCACGACGACGGGCAATCACCGCCCTTCCGTTTGGTGTAGACATCCGCTGTCTGAATCCGTGTTTGTTAGTGCGCTTGCGTCTGCTTGGCTGGTATGTCCTTTTCATGCTTGCTCTGATTTTTCGGGAGCGCGAAATTAGATAAAAATTGTTTCTGCGATGCTTTTCAGACCTGAAAATTTCCGGAATTCTGTGAAAGAAATTTTATCATCTCTTTAAGCCACTGAAAATCAAAACCAAAAATGACTGCAATATGATTTTGCATTTGCTTTTATTTCTTCAGGGAGACCATTAGTTTTGCACCCCGAAATAAGAGCAAAATCTACCTCTATACATTATGTCAGCAAACAAAGGAAAAATCACCCAGGTAATCGGTCCGGTTGTGGATGTGGCTTTCGATTCTGAAAATGCCCATCTTCCCAAAATTCTTGACGCCCTGGAAATTACAAGGGAAAACGGCCAGAAGATTATTCTGGAATGCCAGCAGCACCTTGGCGAAGACCGCGTTCGCACCATCGCACTGGATTCTACAGAAGGTTTGCTGCGCGGAATGGAGGTAGTGGATCTTGGAAGTCCGATTTCCATGCCTACCGGAGACGATATCAAAGGCCGTCTGTTCAATGTGGTAGGAGAGGCCATCGACGGCATCAAGGCTCCGGCCGGAGCTTCCAAGCTTCCGATTCACCGTTCAGCTCCCCGCTTCGAAGACCTTTCCACTTCATCCGAAGTGCTTTTTACCGGTATTAAGGTAATTGACCTTCTGGAGCCCTATGTAAAAGGCGGAAAGATTGGTCTTTTCGGAGGTGCCGGTGTAGGGAAAACGGTACTTATCATGGAGCTGATCAACAACATCGCCAAGGCTTATGCCGGTCTTTCGGTATTCGCCGGTGTTGGTGAGCGTACCCGTGAAGGAAACGATCTTCTTCGTGAGATGATTGAATCTAACGTAATCAAATACGGTGAGGCCTTCAAGCACAGCATGGAAGAAGGTGGCTGGGATCTTTCCAAAGTTGATGAAACTGAACTTGCCAAGTCTCAAGCAACCCTCGTATTCGGACAGATGAACGAACCTCCGGGTGCGCGTGCCCGTGTGGCACTTTCCGGTCTTACCGTAGCGGAATATTTCCGTGATGGTGACGGAACGGGTCAGGGACGTGACATTCTTTTCTTTATCGACAACATTTTCCGCTTTACGCAGGCAGGTTCTGAGGTGTCGGCCCTTCTTGGCCGTATGCCTTCTGCTGTAGGTTATCAGCCAACGCTGGCTACCGAAATGGGTGCCATGCAGGAGCGTATTACCTCCACCAAGCGTGGTTCCATTACATCAGTTCAGGCGGTTTATGTACCGGCGGATGACCTTACCGATCCGGCACCAGCTACTACCTTTGCCCACCTTGATGCCACCACAGTACTTAGCCGTAAGATTGCTGAGCTCGGAATCTATCCGGCTGTGGATCCGCTTGATTCAACCTCCCGCATTCTGAATGAAGCAACCCTCGGTGCAGAACATTATGGCTGTGCCCAGCGTGTAAAAATGATTCTTCAGCGCTACAAGGAACTTCAGGACATCATTGCCATCCTTGGTATGGATGAATTATCAGAAGAAGATCGTCTTGTTGTAGGCCGCGCCCGCCGTGTACAGCGTTTCCTCTCTCAGCCCTTCCATGTGGCCGAGCAGTTTACAGGTCTCAAAGGCGTACTGGTAGACATCAAAGACACCATCAAAGGATTCAACATGATCATCGATGGCAAGCTTGATCACCTTCCGGAGGCTGCTTTCAACCTGGTTGGTACCATTGAAGATGCCATTGCCAAGGGTGAAAAACTCATGGCAGAAGCTAAATAAGCCAATTCATTACATAACAGAATGGCATTTATGCAGGTTGATTTGATTACACCCGACAAGATGGCTTTTTCCGGTGAGGCAAGTTCGGTTCTCCTCCCCGGTTTGGACGGCTATTTCGAAATTCTTGAAAATCACGCCCCTTTGGTTGGTGCGCTGAAAAATGGCATTGTCCGGATTCGTTCCGGACAGCAGAATCTTGAGTTCGGAATCAGTTCCGGTGTGGCTGAAGTTCTGGGTAATAAAGTTTCTGTTCTGGCGGATAGCCTTACATAGAAAGAAGAACAGAGAAAATTTTCTGTATTCATTACAATTTCTTGACCTATTTTAGCGTTTCGTAAGGCAGTGTATCGTCTTGCTGTTTCAGGTTTATGAAAAAATTAAAATTGTATCTGAAAAATATTGCCGGCATGGCAATGCTGTCGGCTCTGATTTTCGGTTGCGGACAGGGTAAGCCAACCAGCGTTAAGCCTGGCAATCAGAGTACCGCTACCGGTCTGGTCTATGGGCGGGAGGATGGCGACGAAGGTTTCATCGTTAAGGATTACAAGGGCCAGCCACCGGCGCCCAACATGATTTACATCGAAGGAGGCCGAACGGTCCTTGGTACGGGTGAGGAGGATGTCATGTACGCCCGCGACAATGTGGAAAGAACGGTTACCATCATGTCTTTTTACATGGATGAAACCGAGATTGCCAACATTCACTGGCTGGAATATATGTTTTTCCTTCGTCAGGACTCCGGCCACAATCCTGAGCTTTACGCACAGGCCATGCCCGATACCAATGTTTGGGTAAAGGAGCTTTCCTTCAACGATCCGTACCGCGATCATTACCTTCGTTATCCCGGTTTCCGCTACTATCCGGTTGTAGGTGTGTCCTGGGAACAGGCTACCGATTATGCCAAATGGCGTACCAATGTGGTAAATTATAAACTTGCTCAGGATGCAGACATTGAAGTAAGTCAAACAGGTTCCAATGGTCGTATTCCTCTTGAGTCGGGTGTCGTCGTTCCGGATTACCGCCTTCCTACAGAAGCAGAGTGGGAATATGCTGCTCAGGCTCTTATCGGAGTTCAGTACGGCGATGAGAACCAGACAAACCGCCGACTCTATCCCTGGGATGGTCACTCACTTCGTAATCCTTATGGGCGCGAAATGGGTAACTTCCTGTGTAACTTCAAGCGCGGCCGTGGTGATTATGCCGGTATTGCCGGTAAGCTGAACGATGGCGCCATGATCACCGATCAGATTTATGCCTATCCGCCCAATGACTTTAACCTGTACAACATGGCAGGTAATGTGAATGAGTGGGTAATGGATGTTTATCGTTCTCTGTCATTTCAGGACATCGAAGACCTTAATCCCCTCCGTCGTAATGAATACAGAGACCCAATCAAGGGCTCCTATGATGCTGAAAATTCACTCGTAGGAAACTTTACAAAAGGCAACGAGAATCCAAGCAACATGGAAATCGGAAGAAACAACAAACATCCTCGTGTGTACAAGGGTGGTTCATGGGCAGACGCCGCATACTGGTGCTCACCCGGTACCCGTCGCTTCTGGGCTCAGGATTCCAGTTCTTCTACCATTGGTTTCCGTTGTGCCATGATTCAGGCAGGAAGAAATTATTAATTCAGAACACAGGTTTTTCAGCATAGACCCCGCCTTTCGGCGGGGTTTTTGTTTTTCTTGTCTTGGCCTGACCGCTTTTTTTTGATTGATTGCACATGCCATGGCAAACGTCTTCAGCAGATTACTCAACCGGATTTTGCCGCCTGTTCAAAAGCAGCCTTCCATAGCCTGCATCATTAATTTCTGTACTCATGATTCCCGTTTCCTGAATTCCTGCATCAGGGAAGTATCCGGATTCGCGGATCAGGTAATTGTGGCTTGCTCTGATCATTTCTTTGACGGGATGCCTGAAAATAAGGAATTGCTGGAAAAAGCTGAAGCGGAGAATCCGAAGGCTCAGTTTATTTACCTGTCTTTCAACAGGGATGAAAGTTCTGATCCGCAGTACTGGGTAACGCTTTCCCGCTGGAATGCGCTTTCCGTTGTAGAGGATGGGACGGAATACATCCAGTTTCTGGATGCCGATGAAATTGTGGATGGGAAAAGAATGAAGCAGTTTCTGGATGCCTTCCCTTTGCACAGATTCAACATCATCAAGCTCGCTAATTACTACTACTTCAGAGAATCACGCTTTCGTGCCAGGTCTCTGGAAGACTCCGTTATTCTGGTCCGGAAAAACCTGCTTACACGCGAGATGGTTGTCGATTACCAGGACCGGAACAAGTCATGGGAAATGCTGCCGGAGCCAAAGCAAAGAATGGTGATGGGGTCTGACGATCGTCCATTGATCCATCACTTTTCATGGGTCAGAACAAAGGAGGAAATGCTGCGAAAGGTTCAGTCATGGGGCCACGCCGGCGAACGTAATTGGGTCAGTATGGTGGAGGAAGAATTCAGCAGGCCTTTTTCGGGAAAGGACTTCATTCATGGCTATGATTACGAGGAAGTTTCGCCGCCATTCCCTGAAACCGGACTCTGATTTAGTCCCCTCAAACTAAAAACCACGCTGAAAGCGTGGTTTTTGTACCCGGAGCCGGGGTCGAACCGGCACGTCTCGCGACACGGGTTTTTGAGACCCGCGTGTCTACCAATTCCACCATCCGGGCTGGAAAGGGATGCAAAACTACGGTTTTGAATTTTTTTTCAAAGACTTATTTAGTCTGATTCCGGCAATTATTCTGATTTTATTCTGAAGTGAAAAGCCAATTTCATTTTCAGCTTTTGGCTTCTTCGCAGAAATTTTACCTTTGTATAAACTATTGAACATTATGAACCGAATTGATAGAATCGAACGGGGAATTGAAGCCCTGCAATTAAGTCAGCTGAAGACGGATGCTCAACTGGCTAAGACAGATGCTCAGCTGGCTAAAACGGAGCGTATCCTGAGTGGCATCGGCATTAATCTGGGACATGCAGCTGAGGAGTTTTTTTCCCATAGTTTGCAGAAAAATAAGATTCTTGGTAAAATCAGGTTTGACGCAGTGGCGCTTCAGCTTAAAGCACACAAGGGTAAAGTTCAGGATGAATTTGACATTGTTATGTACAATGGTGATGCTGTTGGCATTGTGGAGGTCAAGCATAAAGTTCACCCTGCGGATGTGGAGCAGCTTATAATGCGCAAGTTGCCAAATTTCAAGGCCTTATTTCCCAAATATGCAGATGCTGCATTTTATCTGGGCATTGCCGGAATGAGCATTCCGCAGGAAGTGGTGGAAATGGCAGAAGACGAAGGAGTAGCCGTTCTGCGTCAGGAAGGCCGGGTTCTTGCTATGAATGACAATCTGAAGAGTTTCTGATTTCTCAGCGAAGCTTGTTGTAGTCAATCAGGCTGTATCCGATGAGGTGATCGTACCGTGCTCCGATGGGGCGGAAGTAAACCAGCACATCGTACATGTTCTCTGTCTGGTTGTAAGAACCTTCAAAAGCCACTTCATCCGGTTTCATGCCCGGTTTCATCAGGACATAGGAATAATTGTAAAAACCCTGTTTCAGTTTCAGCGTGGATTCATAGCGGTTTTTATCCCCCGTTTTTTTCATGCGAAATGATGGCAGAAGTCTCCAGTCGCTGAATAGCCCGAACAGATAAATATCTCCTTCTGGCTCAAAACCGGGATCGAAGCTGAAATGCGTTTCTACATAGTCTGCTTCTACGGCTCCCCGCCTGGTTTCAAAATTCTCAATTACAAAACGACCATTGGCATCGATCCATTGCGTAAGTGCAGTTGATTGTTTGCGGGGGGCCTCGGGCGTTACCCAGGCTTCCACCTTTTGATTGTCAAACCGGGTTCCGGCAATGTTTTGTCCGTTGAACCGGTAACTCCGCAGGTCGATTGCCCGGTATTCATTAAGGCCATGGAATAAATTCTCATTATTGTAGAAATGGTAATCCAGAAATTTTTGGTCATCTCGGATGAACATGGGCTTGAGGTCGTAGCAGGCATTGTCCCAGCGGCCATTTTGTCGCAGGACTACATTTACCATCTGAACAGGATTGAACAGTGGGAAATCTCCGTAGTGGATGCTGAAGTCAATCTGCTGACCTGTATTCCTTTGTGCCGGATCCAGCGGAAATTTAGGATCCAACTTAATGCTTACCGGGTTGTCGTATACCACAAAGCGTCTCTGGATTACAACATCCGACTGGTTCTGATTGCGGTAAACTACCAGAACATAATTGCCGCTTACTTTTGCCCTTGGCACATCCAATGTATAGTGAGTGTAGGAGGTGCGGGTATTCAGCGAAAGTTCATAATTCTCCACAAAGAATTCATTGTAACCCTCCATAAATTCAAAGTCGTTGAGAATTGATTTTTCCCAGTCGCGGTTGCAGTGAATCAGCCTGAAATTGTAGTTGTGATACTGATTTCCCAGTTCATCAAATTCCATCCGCATGAATTTTTCACCTTTCAGATACAGGACGGGAAAATCAAGGACATGAGCCGTTTGCTGGTCGGCAGGGTAGAAGAGAACCGTACGAATGTCTGATCCCGGCGTTGCATCCTCAAAGGGCGCTGCACGGAGTATCTGGCAGAAAATCAGCAACCATAATGACAAAATGCTATGCTTCATTCCTCTGTTTTTTTGAAATTTGTTCTAGGAGTGTATTGGCCTGAGCAATCAGACTGTTCTTTTCATCGTTATAGACAATGAAATCTGCCCGCTTCAGCTTCTCCTCATCGCTTAGCTGGCTGGCCATAATGGCTTCAACCTGAGAAGAAGAACGCTGGGGATCACGGACCGCCAGCCTTTCTTTGCGCAGAGAAGCCGGTGAAATTACCAGCGCAGTGAAATCCAGCTGCCGGGCAATATCAGCCTCAAATAATAGAGCAGCTACCTTCAGTACGAAGGGATGATTTTGTTCTTCCAGCCATTGCCGGTATTGCAAAGCCACGGCCGGGTGTAGAATAGCATTCAATGCATTTCTTAAACCTGGTTCTCTGTAAATTTTGTCTGCGATGAAGCCTGTATCAGGGAAACCATCCGGTCTGTAAGACCCTTCTCCCAACAGGCTGATGACCTGTTTCCTGATATCCGTTCGAAGATATAGTTTTTTGGTCTCCTGGTCTGATTCGTAAACCGGTACGCCCATCACGCTGAAAATCCGGGCAAATACGGATTTTCCGCTGCCGATTCCTCCCGTAATTCCCAGCTGAAATGGAATTTTATCGCCCATATACCCGAATCTTTTTTGACTCCGGCTGCGGATCTGAAATTATCTGCGGGTGTTTTGTGATAATCAGTTCAACCGTAGAATCGGCAGGATTGAAGGTTGCCATGTCAGCAACCAGCCTGAAACCGCTGGACTGAACCTTCTCTCTGTCGGGTATGGCTACCAGATAATGCACCCTTTGCCGGTTTTCTTTCAGGTAAAGTCCGGGCTGCTTTTCCGCATGATCAATTTCAATCGGTATTTCCAGCTCATCTTCCAGCGCAGAGCGAATGCTGAAATGCACATTCACCATATCAGGGCCGTATTGAAGCAGTTCGTTTTTCGGATACTCATCCTGAAAATCAATGCTGATGTTCTGGTCAAAGGATTCCTGCACATCCTTTCCACTTATGCTGATTGGAAGCTGAGGCGGAAGGCTTCTTATCAGACTGGCTGCACCTGTAAATCGGATGCTGGAAGGGGTTATTTTGACCGGACTGGAAATTCGGTAGCCGTTCTTCACAGAAAAGTCTTTTAAATCGGCAATCAGTTTGATTTCCCTGCTTTCGATGGGGTCAAACCGACAAAAAATGCTGTCGGTAAGAACGCCTTCAAGTTTTACAGAAGGCATCATTTCCCGCATTTTCCCCTGCCATTGTGCCGGATAAAGATTAAGCGTTTGAAGCGGATTAGAAACCATCACATTCAATACAGAAGGATTTCTCATCCAGATGGCTCTGACCAGATCCCATCCTCTTCCTTCGGCCTTGATTTCTACAAAATCCGGAAGGCTGGCTACAGGTACATATAGTTTCTGATTGAACTGATAGCGAACCGGAACTTTTATGTTGTGATGATACACCTTCCCCATGGCATTAAGAAACCAGAAAAGGCTGGAAACCAGAATACAATAACCTATTATCTCCCAATCCCGCTTTTCCTTTCTGAGTGCCGACTGATAAAAATGGCGGAAGAAAAGGAGAAGGGAATTCATTTGAAACGGGATTAAGATTCTGCCTGAGTCTGAACTCTCTTACTGCCTTCCAGGGAAATGGCGGAGCGGTCGAATTTCAGGCGCATACCACGCTCAACTTCAAGCTGAATGGTCAGGTCATCCATTTCGTAAATCTTACCGTGAAGACCGCCGATTGTTACCACCTGATCGCCCTTCTTGAGTTCGGAAAGAAACTTCTTCTGGTCATTCTGTTTCTTTTGCTGCGGCCTGATCATAAAAAAATACATTACAAGAAAGGCAGCACCCATGGTAATGAGAAGGGAGAAATCAAGTCCGCCCTTAGCCTGTAGAATTATGAAATGGAAACTCATTGATTATCGTTGTTTGTTTTTGGTAACACATCCCCTTCCAGCCAGATTTCAGTCAGTTGTGGATTGGTATTGGCTGTGATTACTACTTTTTTACTTTGCTTACCCTGCTTTCCATCAGAATTGAAAGTGGCTTTGATGACGCCTTTTCCTCCCGGCTTGATTGGTTCCTTCGGCCATTCAGGAACGGTGCAGCCACAGGAAGCCGAGGCATTTGAAATCAGCAGATCACTTTTGCCGGTATTGGTGAAGGGAAATTCATGACTTACCTCATCGCCTTCACGGATGGTGCCGAAGCGGTAAATGGTATCCTGAAAGGCAAGGACTGCTTTCTCTGAATCAGGGACAGTCTGTTCCTGCGCCTGTTTTCCTTCGGCCGGTCCGCGGTCGCAGGATGACAAACCGGCCAGCGCCATAAAGCCCAGCATAATGCTGCAAAAGGATGCCTTATTCATCAATTAAACGTGCTTTCCTTTAATCTGGTTGATCTGACCCATCAGTGCCTCCACATCACTGAGCAGTTTTTCTGCCTCTGCTTTTGTGTCGGAAATGATGCGTTCACCTTCTGATTTGGCAGCCGAAACAGGAAGCTCCGACTGATCTTTCAGTTTCTTCAGCATGTCCATTAGCTTTTCGCGGTAGCGATCCAGTTGAAAACTGATTTTATCCCTGGTATTACGGCCTTCATCCGGGGCATATAGAATACCGATGGCGGCTCCGGCTGCAACTCCTGCCAGAAAACTCAGTAAAACGGTTCCTGATTTACTCATAAGGTCTTGAAAAATTGGATTGGGCCTGCAAGTTAAGCCCCGATGCGGATTTTCGGAAGCTTTTTTTGCAACAGAAACAGGTAAAATACGATGCTGAAATCAGCGGTTGTCCAGCATTCCTTTGGCAGATTTTTTGATGCTGCCTTCCTTTTGCAGGATTTTTGCCATTTTATCTACAACACCGTTGATAAAGGAGCTCGAGCCGGGGGTGCTGTAAGCCTTTGCAATCTCAAGGTATTCGTTGATGGTAACCTTCACCGGAATGTGCGGGAAGTTGCGCATTTCATTGATGCTGAGAAGAATCAGGTATTTATCGAGCAGGG
>Ga0315900_10001960_pt1 | contig 32352 bp, 47 predicted proteins | sample LakEriMetagenome_FD_203521 | JGI IMG/M metagenome (GOLD analysis project Ga0315900, IMG submission 203521) | Freshwater fungal communities from buoy surface, Lake Erie, Ohio, United States - Buoy 12 MA114 | ecosystem: Environmental > Aquatic > Freshwater > Lake > Lake biofilm | place: USA: Lake...
TGTTTTTGGCACAGATTGGGCATGAATCTGCCGGTCTTAGTGTAGTAGAGGAAAATCTAAACTATAGAGCCGATAGACTAGCTGTAGTATTTCCAAAATATTTTAGAGATGTAAATCCTAATGACTACGCTCGTAACCCAGAAAAGATTGCCAATAGAGTCTATGCAAATAGAATGGGTAACGGACCAGAAAGCTCTGGCGATGGTTGGCGCTACCGAGGTAGATCAATCATCCAATGCACAGGGAAATCCAACTATAGAAGTTGTTCAGAATATCTTTATGGTGATGAAAATATTTTATTAGAAGATCCTGATATTCTATTAAACCCAGAAGATAGTGTTGCATGTGCTGCTTGGTTCTGGACAACTAATAATCTTAATCAATGGGCTGATAATCAAGATATTCTTACAGTCACCAAAAAAATCAATGGTGGAACTCATGGTCTTGAAGATCGTACAAGACTATTTAACTTAGGAATGTCTTTACTCGGTTGACATTCTGACCTACACGTAATATAATACACCTTGGTTGTGATTGGAGTGATGAATGAGTTATTTCTATACAAATGTTTTCAGCCGAGGTGATAAGGTATTTGTTCGTGGATACCGTGAAGGTCGTTGTTTTTCAGAAGTAGTCAACTACAAGCCATATATGTTTATCCCTGCTCGTAGGGATTCAAGGACAGAGTTCCGAACTCTAGATGGAAAACCAGTAGAAAAACTAGAGTTCGACTCTATCTCCGATGCTCGTGACTTCCTCAAGAAGTACGATGGTGTGGATAATATGGAGATTTATGGTCTCAATAACTTTCCATATCTTTACATCTATGATAAGTTCCGTGGTGAACTAAACTACGATTCATCCAAGATCAATATTATCTCACTTGATATCGAAACGAGGAGTGATGGCTCATTTCCAAATATCGAAACAGCCGATAAGGAAATCACTGCCATCACTATCTCTCGACGTGGTGAAATGGTGGTCTTTGGTCTGAAGTCATATAAGCCTAAGTCTGACAAGATCACTTATGTTCATTGTAAAGACGAATGGGAATTACTTGATAAGTTTCTACAAGTGTGGCAGTCCGGTAGATTCCTACCTGATGTTCTTACTGGTTGGAATATTGAGTTCTTTGATATTCCATATCTTGTCAATCGAATCACAAATGTCCTAGGTAAGGAACAAGCCAAAAAACTCTCTCCATGGGGCTTCCTTGAAGAGCGTAAGATTGTTACTCACGGTAAAGAAAATACTACATACACACCTTCTGGTATCAATGTTCTAGACTATCTACAACTCTACAAGAAGTTCTCGTTTGGTAATGAGGAAAGTTACAAGCTTGATAATATTGCCGAGGTAGTTCTTGGTGAACGCAAGGTAGACTATAAGTCCATGGGTTATGAATCCCTAGAGGATCTATATCAACGGAATCCAGAACTGTTTTTCGACTACAATATCCAAGACGTAGCACTTATTGACCGCTTTGAGGAAAAACTTGGCTTTATTGAACTTGTCATGGCATTTGCTTATGATGCTAAGGTCAACTATGTTGATACTATGACAACTGTAAAGCCTTGGGATATTATCGTGCACAACTATCTTCTTGATAGATGCATTGTGGTCCCTCAGTTTACTAAAAAAACAACTGACGATCATCTTATGGGTGGTCACGTCAAGGAAGTCAAACCCGGTATGTATCGCTGGGTGGTTTCATTTGACTTGACTTCACTCTATCCACATCTTATCATGCACTATAATATCTCACCAGAGACTAAAGTTGGGCGTGAACAATATTGGCCTGCTCTCAAGTCACTGATTGATGGATATGCGGTGGTAGAAGATCATGGTTATTCCTATGCTGCAAATGGTGTAAAGTTCACAAAGCAAAAGCAAGGCTTTGCATCAGCACTCATGGAAAAGATGTTCAATGATCGTGCAAACTATAAGACAAAAATGCTTGAAGCCAAAAAGAAACTAGAGTCTCTTCCTACAGAGTCTTTGGAGCGTAAAGTGTTTTCAAATGAAGTAGCACGATATCACAATCTACAGCTTGCAAAAAAGATCCAACTCAACAGCTTCTACGGCGCTCTATCAAATCCATACTTCCGTTGGTTCGATTTTGATATGGCTGAGGCTATTACTTCATCTGGTCAGCTCACAATTCAGTGGGCGGAACGATACATCAATGAGTACATGAATACAGTTCTGAAAACTAAATCAGTCGACTATGTGATTGCATCTGATACGGACTCACTTTATATCAATATGGAACCACTAGTCAATCTACTTGGTGTAAAAGATCCTCTAAAGATTGTGGATGCACTTGATAAGTTCTGTAATACTAAGATTCAGAATGTTATTAAAAAAGCATTTGACGATCTAGCAGACTACATGCACTCCTATGATAAAAAGATGTTTATGAAGCGTGAAACTATTGCTGACAAGGGCATCTGGAAAGCCGCCAAGATGTATATTCTAAATGCCTGGAATATTGAGGGTGTTCAATTCTCTGAACCACAACTCAAGATTCAGGGTATTGAGGCAGTCCGATCATCTACTCCTAAAGTATGCCGAGCACATATCAAAAAGTGTCTTAGTATTATTATGAATAAGGATGAGGAAACTCTACATCAGTTTATTGCAGAGTTTAAAACTGACTTCATGAAACTACCATTTGAGGACGTAGCATTTCCACGTGGTATGAATGGTATGGACAAGTACCGGGATCGGAATACTATCTATTCTAAAGGTACTCCAATCCATGTGAAAGGTGCTTTGCTCTACAATAATCTGATCCAGAAGCGTGGGCTTGATACAAAATATCAACTTATCGGTGATGGTGACAAGATTAGGTTTGCTTATCTAAAACTACCCAATCCGCTTATGGAACATGTCATTTCCGTTCCGGATGATCTACCTGAGGAACTTGATTTCTCAAAGTATATCGACTATGATTCTCAGTTCAACAAGTCGTTTCTAGAACCCATCAAGGCTATTGTGGAAATCATTGGCTGGGATGTAGAAAAACGGTCAACATTGGAGTCATTCTTCTAATGGCAAAATATGATTATGGTGGTGGATGTCCGTGTGGATTATATAAAGAATGTGAACCAAACTGTGAATATAAGGAAACAAAAATGAAAGAAGAACATGACTTCGGCTTTTCATTTGCAGACTCTACAGAACTGTCGACTGAAGTAGATACAGCAAATGAAAAACTAGAAAAACTTCGAGCCATGATTCTACCATTTCTCACTAATCTTAAAAAGAATCCTGAAAAGGATATGATTAAGTGGAATGGTAAAGATCGTGTAGAAAAGATTGATGAGTTTATCAAAAAGATTAATAAGTTAGTTGACGATTAATATTGTTTGGTATATAATTACCATAGTATAATTGGAGAGAAATATGAGCCTCAAAGAACGACTTATTAAAAATAGCACTATTGATTTTACTTCAACTCTTACAGAGTCTAAAGTTTATAATAAAAACGATATGATTCCTACTCCAGTTCCAGGGATCAATATTGCATTGGGTGGAAGTATTGATGGTGGTATAACACCTGGTCTACTGGTACTTGCTGCACCATCAAAGCACTTTAAGACTGCTTTTAGCCTTCTCATGGCTGCTTCGTTTCTTAAGAAGTATCCTGATGGTATTATTCTATTCTATGATTCTGAGTTTGGTACTCCACAATCTTACTTCACTTCATTTGGTGTTCCTCTAGAATCAGTTGTACATACACCTATTACTGATATTGAACAACTTAAGTTTGATATCATGCAACAGCTAAACGAACTTAAACGTGAAGATAAAGTAATGATTATTGTCGATTCTGTTGGTAATCTTGCTTCAAAGAAAGAAGTTGAGGATGCTCTGAAAGGTTCTTCTGCGGCAGATATGTCCAGGGCTAAGCAATTAAAAAGTCTCTTTAGGATGATTACTCCTCATCTCACGCTAAAAGATATTCCTATGGTAGTCGTGAATCACATCTATATGACTCAAGAGATGTATTCAAAGCCAATTGTATCTGGTGGAACTGGAATTTATTATTCCGCAAGCAATATTTGGATCATTGGGCGTCAGCAGGATAAGGATGACAAGGAACTAAAGGGATATCACTTTGTCATTAATGTAGAAAAGTCCCGACATGTAAAAGAAAAATCCAAGATTCCAATCACGGTAAATTTTGATTCTGGCATTAATAAATGGTCAGGATTCCTTGACTTAGCTCTGGAAGCAGGTTATATTACAAAACCAAAGCAAGGTTGGTATGCAACTCTGGATAAAGAAACTGGTGAACTAGGTCCAAATAAACGTGCAGCAGATATCATTGACAATAATGACTTCTGGAAGACTCTTCTGGAAACAACAGATTTTGCTGATTGGATTAAAAACAAGTTTAGTTTGTCCCACGGTGAAATGATAGAAGAAGATGAATAGCAATACTTTAATAGAAACTTTCTATAGTAAAGATGGGAGAAAACAATCTCCCATCTATCAGACTGATACTACATTTTACATTGAGTTTTATCACGATGATGTGCTAATCAGTGCTGTAGAACTTAAAGAACATAATATTCATTATGCTCAATCTATTGCAGAAAACTTTTGTAATGGTATACTTAAACTAGATCCATGGAGGGCTAATGAGTCTATCAAATCTCATCTTCACAAATCTTGTAACCAATGAAGAGTATGGTAGAAAGGTAATCCCATATCTAAAAGAAGAATATTTTGAGTCTTATTCCGACCGAATCATTTATAAAACTATCAATGCCTATGTAGAGAAATATAACAAGTTTCCTACAGCAAAAGCTATTGAACTTGATCTAGATTCTCTCAGTCTAGAGGATCGAGTCTATAAGGACTGTAAAGAAATTGTATCTACTATTTCTGATAAAGATGATAGAGATCTAGAGTGGCTACTTGACAAGACCGAAAAGTTTTGTCAGGAACGTGCAGTCTATAATGCTATCATGTCAAGCATTCAGATCTTGGATAATAAAGATCCAAAAAACAACAAAGGATCCATCCCAAAGATCCTACAGGATGCTCTTGGTGTAAGTTTTGATACTCATATCGGACATGATTTCTTTGATGATTCAGATCCTCGTTTTGAGTACTATCATCGTACTGAAGATCGAATCCCATTCAGACTTGAATATCTGAATAGAATCACTAAGGGTGGTCTACCAAAAAAGACACTCAATGTCATTCTTGCAGGACCACACGTTGGTAAATCACTATTCATGTGCTCTACTGCTGCTGGTAATCTTCTGGATGGAAAGAATGTTCTGTATATTACCATGGAAATGGCTGAGGAAGAGATTGCTCGCCGTATTGATGCTAATATTCTAGACATTCCGATTGAAGAACTCGACACTATCTCAAAGGAACTATTTGATAAAAAGATGGCACGTGCCAAGGGTAAGACCTCTGGTAAACTTATTATCAAAGAATATCCTACTTCAACTGCTGGGTCTGCCAACTTCCGCCATTTGCTTCAAGAACTAAAGCTAAAAAAGAACTTTATTCCAGATATCATCTATATTGACTATCTGAATATTTGTTCTAGCTCTAGATTGAAGATGGGTTCTAATGTCAATAGTTATACCTACGTAAAGGCTATTGCTGAGGAACTTCGTGGTCTGGCAGTAGAGTTTGAAGTTCCTATCGTTTCTGCTACTCAGACGACTCGATCTGGTTTTGGAAACTCTGACGTTGATATCACTGATACATCAGAATCTTTCGCACTTCCAGCAACTGTTGACTTCATGCTTGCTCTAGTAAGCTCCGATGAACTTGAAGCACTAGAACAAATTATGGCTAAACAGTTGAAGAACCGATATACCAATCTTCATAAGTGTAAACGCTTTGTGATTGGTGTTGACAAGATCAAGATGAAGTTGTATGATGTAGAGGAATCTGCACAAGATCTAGTGGATGACTCACCTGTAATGGACAAAGGAGATTTTGGTGATCGTGAAAAAGCTATAAATAAAAAGAAGTCTAAGTTTTCTCTCAACGAGTTTGAAGGATTTAAATAATGAAACTTTATGAAGTCAAGCAGATTGATGATCTATTCTATGTCTTTGAAACCGCAAGTGAAAATCAAATCCGGTGGTTCAAGGATAAGAATCAGGCTTGGAAATACTGTAAGTTAATGAACCGAGGACAACTTGGTTTTCAAGGATGGACTCCGGCATTTATTACCAAAGAATAAATAATAATAAAAACTAAAATACTAACTTGGGAGCAGATCGAAAGGTCTGCTCTTTTTTTTTAGTTTTATAAATATACTAAAAAGAAGGATCAGTTGGATGAAAAGATTTTTAGAGTTTCTAGAAGAAGGCAAGCGTAATGTACTTCATGCCTTCGACATGGACGAAACACTATTAGCACATGATTCTAAGCATCTTAAGATCCATATTAGGGATAATAATAATCATCTAATAAGAAGTCTTACTAACCAAGAGTTTAATAGATATAAACTGAAGCCAGGTGAGCACTATGACTTTAAAGATTTCAGATCAGCAAAGGTCCTTGGTCGTTCAGCTCATCCAATACATACAATGATTAATAAATTGAATAATCTCAAAAAAAGAGGTTTTAAAACTGAAATAGTGACTGCCAGATCTGATTTGGATGATAAACAACAAGTCAGAAAGCACCTTATGAAGCACAATATCAATATTGATACTACTCATCTAAGAAGAGCAGGAAACGTCGAAGGTAGTTCTACTGGTGATAGAAAACGAAAGTTAATTTCTGATTTGATTAGTAAACATGGATATAAGGAAGTTCATCTTTATGATGATGATATTGGTAATCATAGACATTTTGCAAAACTAAAACAAGAACATCCAGGAGTAAGACTTGTGTCTCATATTGTAAAGCACAATGAAAATACTGGTAAAACAGCAATAAAAACAGTGAGGCACTAAGATGTCAGCAAAATCCGATGCTTATGAAAAGACTGTCGCTGATAATATCAACAGCGTTCCTGGTGTAAAAGCCATTAGGCCTCCTGGTGATACAGGGCTTTCAGATGTACTCATAACTCAATATAATAATAAATCTGCTCGTACTTGGGTTGAAGTTAAAATGAGTCATACTGATAATCTATCAAACCCTCGTGTTTTTTATTCTGATGGTAAATGGCAAACCACATATAAAACACCAGCAGCCAAAGCAGCTATAGATATATTAAATTCTTCAAATCAAGCTCAAAAGTTTATTCAAGATCTTGCTAAATTCAGTGGTATCCCAGTTAGATCTATAAAAGTACCTACAACTCAATCTGGTTTAAAAGAAGAAGGTGCAGTGCCTTTAATGGTTATGAAGGCATTTTTTAATCAACCAGGTATTAATAGATATATTGCAAATCAAGAAAACTACGATCTAGGAAAACTTGTTACAGAACATTATACAATAGGTAAAAAGGAACCTGCACATTATATGCAAGCAGGCGATGATTTTTATATGATAAGTTCTGCTAATCCACTAAAACTTTCAAATAAAATACCTCTATTAAAAGGTATAGGTGATTTTAAAGTTAGGGTATCAACAAGATCAAACTTTTATGAAGTTCAGGCCGAAATAAAAATATCTAAGATGCCAAATAGTAGTTTTTCAATGGCGCCTGGTACTAATAAAAATAATCCTTTTTTGAAGAAATAAGATATGATACCATTTTCAAAGTTTCTTATTGAATCACTAGATGTTGACAAGTTAAAACATTTAGAACATGCGGAAGATCACATCATCCATGGTGGAGAAGAAGGGTTAGTCCATGCTGCTGACAATCTCAATGATCTTCATTCTTTTCTTACTGGTGGTAAGTCTAAATCAAAAGTAACAACTAAGTATGATGGTTCTCCTTCTGTAGCTTTCGGGATTAATCCTGAGAATGGTAAGTTCTTTGTGGGTTCAAAATCTGTATTCAACGTGAATCCAAAGATCAACTACACAGAGGAAGATATTGACAGAAACCACGGTCATGCTCCAGGTTTAGCTCAAAAGCTTAAAGTTGCACTAAAGCATCTACCCAAAGTGATGCCAAAGGATGCTAAAGGAGCACCATCTGGTGTCTATCAAGGTGATTTCCTTTATGATAAGAATGACCTTGAAGATGAAGATGGTAAGTACAAGTTTGCACCAAATACTATTACCTATGCTGCGCCAAAAGACTCTAGTATGGGTCGAAAAGTAGGTGCATCACAGATGGGGTTTGTGATTCATACCAAATATAAAGGCAAGAATCTGGCTGATATGAAAGCGGGCTTTGACGTAGATCATTCAAAGTTTAAACAAGACCCAGACGTAAATCTAGTCAATCCAGAGATTAATGATACTTCTAAATCAGTCTATTCACCAGTCCAACAAGCAGAATATAATAAACACCTTGAAGCCGCAACTGAAAACTATAGAAACACTTCTTCTGATACACTCAAGAATTTAGGTAAGCATGATGCTTATATCAAACCCTACATAAATCAAACAGTCCGAGATGGAACAACACCATCAGTCGATGATTACAAATCATCACTAGAGGATAAAAGGGATAAAGAAGTTGCAAAAGTCAAGACCGAAGCTGCAAAACAAAAGAAGGCTTCTGTTTATGATGAGCTCATTACTGACCTCAATAACAACAAGCAGGACTACGGCAGAGCGTTTGCGATACATCATCATCTACAGAAAGCTAAAGATGTATTGGTTTCAGCTCTAGGTAATCCTACAGAGTTTGAACACACTGTCGGTGGTAAGAAAGTAAAACCTGAAGGGTTTGTTTCAATCCGTAACGGTAGACCTACCAAGCTAGTTGATAGAGCAGAGTTTAGTCGCTTGAACTTTGCCAATAATAGAGGTCGTGGTGAAAGTGCACCAACAGAACCAGATGCTACTAAACCAGATGAACGTGATACCAAGAATCCACACGTACTAGCATTTGGTCGAATGAATCCACCTACAATAGGTCACGGTGCTCTAGTAGACAAAGTAAAAGAACTAGCTACTGAAAACAAAGCAAAGCATACAGTTGTATTGTCACACTCACAAGATCCTGAAAAGAATCCACTATCGGCTGAACAAAAGATCAAACATGCCAAGAGATTCTTTCCAGGTGCAAATATTCAAGCTGCAACTGATGAAGCACCTACATTTATTCATCAAGCAAAGAAACTACATCAACAAGGTGTAGATCATCTTATCATGGTCGGTGGATCAGATAGAGTTGATGAATATAAAAAGATTCTTGATAAGTATAACGGACCAGGTAAAGACTTCAACTTCAAACGAATTGATGTAGTCTCTGCTGGTGAACGTGATCCAGACGCCGAGGGTGTTTCCGGTATGTCTGCATCAAAGATGCGTGCCCACGCTATGAATAGAAACTATACTGAATTTAAAAAAGGAATACCTCAACATGTCCATCCTGAACACGCTAAAGAACTTTATAATGAAGTACGTAAAGCCATGCACATCGAAATCGGTCCAGACACCTCAGGAATTGCTCTTGGTAAATACGCCAAGCGAGATGACGAAGTCGGTCACAGAGCCAGAGCAGAGCAAAAAAGAAGAGAACAAGCCAAGCTTGCAAGTAAAAGTAGTTCATCTAGGGTCAGTGGTAAAAGACCTGGAACAACCACCAGCGCCACCACCAGTAGTGCAAGTCCCAGTAGTAGAAGAACCAGTGCAAGCGCCAGTGGTAGCACCAGCACCAAAGCCAAAAAGACAATCAAAGAAGAAAGAAACTTTAAAGGTTTCAGTTCCTTTACCCAAGAAAAAGGTATCAAAGAACAAACTACGACAGCAGACATAAGAGGTCTAGGTAATATTTCTGGTAACCCAGCTGGTGATATATCAAACTATGCTAGTGATAATATTGCAACAGCAGATACACTTAATGATGTTCTGAAAAAATTCATAAACACTTGGCATAGTAAATATCATTTATCAAAGGTTAAAAAATAATGGCACAATTTAGAAAAGATACGCATCAATATCTTAATGATGGGCGTACCATCTTTGAAGTAGTCATGCTTTCTGATCAGTATGGAAATCTAGTAGGTCCTGCTAATCCCTCAGGTGTTGCTGTTGATGCATTTGGTAGAGCAAGAATGTCAACACCTCTTACTTTATTTGATTCTTCACATCGTTATAACGATAATGGTTTATGGTCGACCTCTAATACTGCGGGTGCTACTTATGCTCATGATGCAAATGCTGGTATTATTTCATTAAATCTACCAACAACATTAAATGCTGAAATTGTGCGTGAGACAACTAAAGTATTCTCATATCAACCTGGTAAATCAATGCAGTCTCTAAACACGTTTGTATTCAATCCAGCAAAATCAGGATTGAGACAAAGAGTTGGTTATTTTGGTGCTCAAAATGGAGTATATCTAGAATTAGATGGATCAAATCTTTATTTTGTTGAGAGATCATATTCTACTGGTACTTTGGTTGAGACTAGAGTTGCACAAGCAAATTGGAATATTGATACATTACTTGGTAATGTAGCTTCTAGTCCTTCTCAGATTACACTTGATATATCTAAAGCACAGATTTTATTTACAGATATTGAATGGTTAGGGCTTGGTACCGTAAGATGTGGATTTGTTATTGATGGTAAACTAATTCACTGTCATTCATTTCATCATGCTAATATTATTCAATCTACATATATGACTACAGCAAGTTTACCTATAAGATATGAAATTAAGAATACTACTGCTACAGCTAGTGCAAGTACATTAAAACAAGTCTGTTCAACTGTTATTTCAGAAGGTGGTTATGAACTCCGTGGAGATCAATCGTCTATCGGTACTCCTGTTCAAACACCCAAGACATTGACCACAGCTGGTACTTATTATCCTATTGTTTCTCTACAATTAAAGTCAACAAATCTAGATGCAATTGTTATATTAACTGCATTATCCATTTTGGGTATTAATTCTAATCCTTGCAGTGTTGCTTGGAAAGTTATAAGAGGTACTACACTAACCTCACCATCATGGACTTCAGCTGGTACTGATAGTTCTGTAGAATATGATTTATCCGCAACTGGTCTTAGCGGCGGGCAAGTATTGGCATCAGGTTATATTGGTATTACAAACCAAGCATCACAAACAATTGATGTTCTCAAAGAAGCCCTATTCAAGTTTCAACTACAACGTAATGGTCTAACAAGTACACCAGAACCAATTACAATTGCTATGGCGGCATCAGTTAATACTGTCAATGCACTTGCTTCTATGGATTGGGAAGAAATTACGAGATAACTTTTTTTATAAATATAAAAAAAATTGGAGATTTCTATGTTAGACGAAAAAAGAGGACTATGGGATAATATCCATGCCAAGCGCAAGAGAATTGCCGCTGGTTCTGGTGAACGTATGCGTAAGCCTGGTTCAAAAGGTGCACCTACTGCAGACGCACTTAAATCAGCAAAAGAAGAACGATCTGTTTTAAATACAGTAAAACGTGTTGTAAAAGAAGCACTTTATGAGTGTAATGGGAATTGTACATGTGGTAAACAACCACCAGTTACAGAGGCAGAATATCAAGGTCGTTCCGTTCCTCTTGGTAAGCCAATGAAAGGTGATGTAAAGAAGTCTAAAGTATATGTAAAGAATGAAAAGGGTAATGTTGTCAAAGTAAACTTTGGTGACAAAAATCTTTCCATAAAGAAAAATAATCCAGCTCGTAAACGTTCTTATTGCGCTAGATCATCTGGACAAGGTAACCTAAACAAAAGAACAAGTGCTAACTATTGGTCCAGAAAAGCTTGGAATTGTTAAAATGAGAAAACTTAGAATTTTGATATGCCAACAATGTAATAATCAATATGAAACACGACTTAAAACAATATGCTGCAGTCGTGATTGTTCCAATAAATTACAAGGGAATTTGAGAAAAACTCAAATAAATCCCGAAACTGGATTGTCAAAATCAAAAGAAATAGCATTAAAATCATCTATTACGATGAAGGAAAATTCTTGGTACGGAAGTGAAAATCATTTAAAATGTTTAAAGCATACTCCTGACGTTTTAGAAAAAAGAGGTAAAAGTATAAGCAAGGCTCATCTAAAAATAGATGAAAATACTGGTTTGACTAAAGCTGCTTTAGCAACTAAAAAAGCAATGAAAACAAAAGTAGATAAAGGCATTTATATTGATCCAATATACAAAGATGCATATGAATTATATCGTGATAAAGTAAGACTGTTAACTGAAAAACAAGATCTTTCTAAATTAGATGGTTATAAGGAAAGAGCAAGAGCAGGTGTAATTAACGGGAAACATTTAGATCATATTTTTTCTATTAAAGCAGGATATACTCTTAATGTTGATCCTGTAATTATGTCCTCTTTATGTAATTTACGTTTTATTTCTTATCAACAAAATGTCTCAAAAAAAGATAAATGTGATATTGAATTAAATGAGTTATTAAAATTATATAAAGATTTAACTGAAAGTAAAACAATATGACAGAACTAGTAGACCAAATGAAAGTTGTGCTTGCTAGCACTTTTTCACTTTATCTAAAAGCACATGGCTTTCATTGGAATATTGAAGGACCAGATTTTGTTCAGTATCACACTTATCTAGGTGAGTTTTATACTGAAGTATGGGGTGCGGTTGATACCATTGCGGAACATATCAGAATCCTAAATGCATATGCACCAGGCAGTCTTTCCAGATTTTCACAACTATCAGTAGTAGATGATCAGATCAATGTACCCTCTCCATTGAAAATGATTAAAGAACTAGAACTAGATAATGCTAGACTAAAGACTGAATTGACAAAGGCCTATAAACTAGCAGAGGATGCTGGTGAGTTAGGCCTTTCAAATTTTCTACAAGACAGAATTGATATTCATGCCAAGCACGGTTGGTTCCTCAAATCAATAGGTAAATCATGAGCCTTCGTGAAGCAAGTATCATCAGCCAAGGTAAGTTAGTGGGCTCTAGAGGCGCAGAGTTCCGTAAGACTTCTACATCTAAACCAGATGAATGGCGTGATTCTGGTGGTCTTGAAGTTGGAGCAATGAGAAACTTTGCCCATGAAAAGGCATCCAGAGATCGAGCTTCCGAAGAAAAAAAGAAAAAAGAGAAAGAAGTGACAAAGAGAACTAAAGACTCAGAGAAAAGATGGAAAGCGGTAACAGAAGATAATGAGTTATCAGGAACTAAAGTGCGTAGAACTATCAGGAATGTTGGTCGTCCAGATGATGCTGAACCAACTTCACCCAACTCAAAGTTAAGCAAGACTACTGAAATTGTAAGAAAAATCATAGAGGAGAAATTAGCCAATGTTCAGCGATAAGCAATTTGGACTACCGGGCGGCTTAGTCGCTGCCGCAAAAGCTATTATGGAAGCAAAGCATGACACAAAGAGTGACACAAAGAGTGACAAAAAAGATGTCGATGCTAAAGAAATGAAGGGTGGAAAGACCAAGGTTGATCTAAACCCAGAAACTGACGATCAGTCAACTGATTCTGATGATATGAAGAAGAAGTCTATGAAGGAAGGTAAGGAACATACCGTTCCAAAGACTGAAAAAGAAAAGAAACTAGCTGCTCTTGCTCATCCAAAAGACAAGATCACACACAAGGACGTACTTGTTGGTCGTGGTGTAGTGAAGGAAGAAGATCTTGAAGAAAAAATCACACCTTCTGAATTAAGAGCTCAATTAAGAGCAAAAGCTGCTGCAGCTGCCGCAAATAAACCTAAAGATGACAATGTTAAAGAAGCTGCCGGTTCTGTACCAAGTGTAAAAACTAAAGAACCAAAAGCTGAAATGCCAAAGAAGAAGTTGGATTGGGATAAAATTCAAGCGGTCCGTGCGACTCGTAAAGCAACCAAAGCAGCTCGTCATGCCGACACCTCACACCTACCAAAAGGTTGGTCTACTACATTCTACAGAGAAGATATTGAACTATCAGATGATGAACTGGTAGAGATTGAAGAAGCTCTAAAGAAAGCAGATCCTGCTGGTAAGTGGATTTCTGATTTTGTTCATTCTGATGATCCAAAGTTCAAGGGTAAGTCACCAGAAAAGCGTAAGCAAATGGCTCTAGCAGCATATTATGCTAAGCAGCGCAATGAGGAAGTTGAACTAGATGAAGCAAGCATGTTCAGTTCAAAAGTAAAACAAGGTAAGGGTGCTGCAGGGGATGTCGGTTCTGTTAGATATGACTTCGGTAAGAATGCAGCTCCACGCAGACCAGATGATATGGGTAAGAATGTTCTTTCACGTAGAGTCTTTGTAAAGGGTGTAAAACCAAAAGGTAAGTTACCAGAAGAAGTTGATCTAACAGATGAAGAACTAGATCGTCTAGAAGCTATTGCTCAAGAACTTGATGAAGCAAAGCCAACTATTGTTTCAGCTCCAATACGTGGTGCTAATCAAGATCAATCCGGTGAAAATACCAAGAGCACATCTACTGATTATACCATTTCCGATTCAAAGAAGATGAAGAAGGAAGAAGTTGAACTAGATGAAGCAAAGCGTGGGCGCCCAAAGAAGAATCCAACACCAGATGATGAACAAGAAGAACACGAACATGTCATCATGCAACTACGTAAGGTTGTATCAACTCATGGTGCACGCCCAGTAAAGCATCTTGACGGTAAGTCAACAAAAATGACACCACAACTTGCTCAACATGCTCTCAATAAGCATAATGCTATGAAAACCGCCGCCGAAAAGCAAGATTTTGAACAAAAACTACATAAGAGTCACGACTCCATGAAAAGTGCTCTCGGTCAGTAATAAATAATAAAAACAGTTTACTAGGAGTACTGAAAAATGTCAGTAGCATATACATATAGAGTAAAGTGGAGTGCTACTGGCATGTCTTATTATGGTATAAGATATGCTAAAGGTTGTAATCCAAGTGAATTATGGGTAACATATTTTACATCGTCAAATTATGTTAGTGCATATAGAAAAGAATATGGTGAACCAGATATAATACAAATTAGAAAGCAATTTAATTGTATTAAAGAAGCTAGATCCTGGGAGCAAAAAGTGATAACAAAACTAAATGCTCATAAAAGAAAAGATTATCTTAATAAAACAAATAATATAGCAATTATTAATACAGAAGAAACAAATAAAAAAACATCTGAAAGAATGAAAATAAGTCGGAAAGGTGTTAAAAATCCAAAATTATCTGAATTGAATAGATTAAAAGTTGGTGATTTAAACCCTTCAAGAAAACCTGAAGTAAGATTTAAATTATCAATTATCAATTCGGGTGAAAATAATGCTATGTATGGTGTTAAAGGTAGTCTTCATCCAAGATATGGTAAAATAGGGGCTTCAACAGGTAAAAAATGGTACCATGACCCTATAAATAATAAAGAGTTTTATTTTTTTGAAAATGAAAAACCAAACAATTATCTTCCAGGAAGATTAAAAAAGAAGAAAGGATAAATCATATGCTTTGGGGACGCAACGACCAGGCGGTAACCGCCAACTCAACTACAACAAAGGAGTCCTCAAACGGGGCTCCTATTGGAACTTATGCTCTAGTGAAAGGCGACCAAGTAGGTCGTACTTCTGGAGCAAATGCTCACTTTGGTAATACTTCACCAATGTCTAGAGCAAACGTCGACGTAAGAATGTTTAATAACGTAACACCTGGCGTATTCATTCCAGGGCAGGCAGTCGGTGTATTTGGTGCCGATGCTACTGAAGTTGCAGTAAGTAATACAAAAGGCATTGCTCATGCTGGTTGGGTTGTGCGTAGAGCAGGTACAGGTTCACTTGCTTCATTCACAATCAATGCTTCAGCTACTGCACTAGGTTATAACAATGCTGATATCATCACGGTAAAGTCACAACAAGCAGGTGGTAATGCTACCGTTACATTCACAACAAATGCAACTGGTGGTTCTCTTGTATTCACCATCACAAATGCTGGTGCAGGTTTTGATGTAGTAACCATTCCTACTTCAAATATCTCCATCACAAATGCAACTGGTGGTACTGCATCAGGTAACACCACTGTAACAAACTTTATTGCCACTGCTGGCGGTAGAGCAGGTCGTGTACACTTTGAAACACTAGTTGCTATGGGTTCACTTGGTGCTCAAACAGCCCCATATGGTACTCCAGCTCTAGTGGCAGATGCATCCGACGATACCATTCTTCCAGACTCATAAGAGTTGATATAATATTATGGCAAATGAATCTAAAAAGATTTCAGAACTTGCGGTAGCAACTACTCTGTCTGCAAATGACAGAGTAGTTGTTCTTGTGAATCCATCTTCAACTGCAAATGTAAAGACTATTACTACAAGCAACTTTGCTAATAGTGTTGCAGCTAAGTTTATTTCAAATACTGTGCCTACTAGCAATACTTCAAATGGTACTCCAGGGCAGATTGCTTATAGTAATACTCATGTTTATATTTGTGTGGCAAATAATACCTGGGGAAGAGCAACACTCACTCTTTCCTGGTAATGATTCATGACCGACTTACCGATGATAACTTTCTGATCTATTGTGCTAAAATCTATGATAATCCTCAGATGGCAACTTCAGAAGAGTTCCTTGAAGATCTAGATAGAATAAAGTATATCAAGAAACTTATCACTCGGTATGTCGAATCACATGAACTAAAAGAACGATTGATATTAAATCATATCATAACTCTACACAATTGCTTTGGTGTTCACTTATCTAAAATATTATACTTGAAGCTTGAAAAACAGTTTCATTGTATAAAACCATTCTTGATCATGCTTAATGCTTTACCTGAAGTGATATATAATGTAGGTAACTACAATAAAGTATACACCGACGAAATACCTATGGACTTAAATATAATCAGAGCGCTAAGGAAGATCAACAATGGCTATTAAAGAAGATATGGCATCAGCTATGCCAGCAAATGCCGCCGGTTCTGGTGGTATTGATGGTATTGGAGTAGGTCCAAAGGGTGAACCTGGTGTTTATCCTAAAAAGAAGAAGTTGAGAGATATCACTCTCACAAAGACACCACTAAAAAGACTTCTACCGAAGTAAAGTGCCATGACTGAAGATCCACGTTTAAATCGCATAGAAGAAGCTATATCGCAACTGTCAAATGTAGCGCATGACGTTGCAAAGATGTTGGCTGTCCATGAGCAACGAATCCAACAACAAGAAAAGATTACTGATACAATCGGCAATCAGTTGGAGAAGAGGAAGGATGAGGTGGACAAGAAGTTCGAGAACGTCTATGAAGCAATAAAGGAAGGTGATGCCGTCATTATTGCTATGATGGAAAAGACGGCAGAAACTCGAGAAAAACAATTTTCTGCAATAGATAAAAAAATATCAAGACTAGAAAAATGGAGTTGGATGGCAATAGGCGGTGGTCTAGTTGTTGGTTTCCTACTCTCATTGGCTTTTAATATTATAAAGGTAGTGCATTAAAAAGGGGGTTGACATTTTCCTCTAAGCGTGTATAATAGTCTATGACTTAAAAATGAATGTTATAGGATATTGTCATGAACTGGTTAGAGACCAAATATATTGGTATGATGTCGACTCGACTAAGGAACTTCAAGAGGAAGTCCCATAGTCTATATAACTTTTCCTGTAACCTTTGTGGTGATTCTGAAGTTGACAAGAGAAAGGCTAGAGCCTATTTCTATTCAAAAAAAGGAAAGACACTCATGCATTGTCACAACTGTGGCATTACCATGGGGTTTGAAAAGTTTCTTGAAAAAGTAGATACACTACTATATAATGAGTATTCAATCGAGAAGTTGAAGGATTCCAAGTCTCCACAACAGTTGGATCTTGAAGAGTTTGTGAATAAAATGAAGAAGCCAAACTTCATGAAGTCCGAACCACTGAAAGGTCTAAGGAAAATCAGTCAACTGGATCCTGATGATCCTGTTAAAGTACTAGTATCCAAACGTAAAATCCCTAATGCATATCATGCAAAGATGTTTAAAGTACCTAAGTTCTTTGAATGGGTTAATAGTTTTATCCCTGATAAGTTTGATGATGAGGCTTTGCTCTATGACGAGCCACGGCTTCTTATTCCGTTCTTAAACAAGAATGGTGATATGCATGCCTTTCAGGGTAGGTCACTGGATTCAAAGTCTAAGACCAAATATATTACTATTGTGTTAGACGAAAATCAACCAAAAGTTTATGGGCTAGATACAGTTGATCCCTCAAAGAAGGTTTATGTGTTTGAGGGACCGATTGATGCTTGTTTTATTCCAAACTCAGTTGCAACTGCTGGTGGTGATTTAGCTGCCGCAGTAGAGGTTGTTAGTAAGGATAAGATGGTGATTTGTTACGATAATGAGCCACGTAGTCGTGAAACCGTAAAAAAGATTGACAAGGCTATCCTAAATGGATATAATGTCTGTATATGGCCTTCCAATCTAGACTTTAAGGACGTGAACGATATGATTCTAGGTGGCCTAAGTACTGATTTTGTTCGGTATATCATCGACCAAAATACATTCAAGGATCTTAGGGCTAAAGCGGCTCTCAATGCATGGAAAAAGATTGATGCTTAAATGTGATGTTTGTGATGGAACTGGTGTTTATTCCTATGATGAAAACCATTCCACTTGGTGCAAGAAGTGTTGCCGACATGAAGATGGTTATTATCTAGTAACTACTGATCATTGGGGTGAAGATTTAGTCGGTCAATGGCTTTGTAAAAAATGTGGTTGGATTAGGAAAGGGCTGAACTATGGGGATTGATACTTATTTTTATACAATTTACGGTGTAAAGACCGAATGGGATGATAAGTTTAATGAAGATCATGATTATTTATATGATGATCATGATACACCATGGGTTCTAATGGATGGAATGGGTGGTGAATATTTCATTTTTGGAAAGCCTCTATTTCAATCCGGTAGTCTACGATGGGGATTTGAAGAAGGTGATTTCTATAAAGAACTAGATCTTCAAAGTCTAACTGAACTTGAAGTAAAGTACCGTGAAGAGTTTGGTAAGAAGTTTCCAAATCATGTACATCTTCTAGGTTCGGAACCATTTAAGCTTATCAGCCTCATCCACTTCTCATAAAGGATCTATATTATGAACTCTCTCAGTCTTCTGATTTATTTTGCTGGTGTTGTAGGCAATCTTGCTAGTTTTTTAGCATTAATAACAGTATTACTAATACTAGCAATGATTGGTTCTATTATTTTTTGGGTCATCTATCATGATGAAACAGATTCTTTATGGCACCCTCTTAAAGATGATGCATTAGTTGAATGCAGAAAAACACGTGAGCTATGGCGTAAAAGGGCGTTTAACTTTGCTTTACTTGCAGTCTTTATTGGCGCCATTAATGCTATTATTCCATCTCGTCAAACTGTTCTTCTTATTGCTGCATCTGAAATGGGTGAAAAGGTACTTAACAATGAAAAAGTTGGTCAGGTGATTGACCCTAGTATTGATCTGATTACAACTTGGATGAAGAACGAAACCGCTGAAATCAAGAAAAAGATGGAGACAAAACAGTGATTCTAGAAGTACTAGATATCAAGGATAATGATGATGGTTCTGCCATCTTAACCGTTGATATGGATTATGAAACTTTAAAGACATTTGCTGGTATTGGTATCATCAAGGCACTAAAAGATAGTGCTGAGGAAGTTATCAATGCTCAAAATCTTGACGAGGTAGAACATAAACCATCAGACCCAAAGCCTGATGTTGCAGCTCAATATCTTGATGATGCAATCAAAGTTCTAGAGAATAGAATGACTGATATTTCATCTGCATGTGATCAAAAATATATCCTTGACACACTGACAGAAACGTGTCAAAATGCACTAGAAATCCTTATTGTGGCTAGGTCATTTCTTGATAATAATAAAACTTGATAGCTTTACACAACTTCCTTGCCATACTTGGTGTGGTCCCGATTGTACTTGTTATCCATATCGGATACAAGATAAAGATGAAAGCAAAAAGGAACAAGTATTAAATGAATCTGGAAAGTTTCTTTGAAGATAAAAAGGAAGATCTTTATTCTGAGAGGGTTGATCTAGAGACTAGACGTAGGTCTAGACTTGCAGTTGCAGCATATGCATATGAAATCATCGGTCAACCTATTATGACTGATGCAGAGTTTGATACTTTAGCAAAACAGATTGATCTCTCTATCAATACTCGGCGCCCAGAGTTGGATAAATGGTTTAGAGAAAACTTTGAGCCACATACTGGAATGTGGGTACACAATCATCCAGACAGGCGCCGACTAGACCAACTTGCAACCAATATTTTAAGTAAAAGATAATATTATGAATACAGCAAAGATTGTAGCTATTACTAACCCACTCGTCGATGGAGTAAAATCTGCCGACGAGTTTATTGCCTATACTGCCAGAGTTTCAAATCCTTCCAATCAAATGAACTCAGAAACGGCTGAAAAACTTTTACGTTATTGCATTCGGAATAAACATTTCAGCATTTTTGAAATGGTGAATGTAGTTATGGAAGTTACTACTACCAGGGATATAGCTCGACAAATCCTTAGACATCGCTCATTTTCATTTCAAGAGTTCTCTCAACGATATGCTGATCCTACTAAAGATCTAGGGTTTGCTTCACGTGAAGCAAGACTTCAAGATAAAAAGAATAGACAAAACTCAATCTCAGTTGATGATATGTATTTACAACAAGATTGGGAAAATAGACAAAAATATTTACTAGAGATTGTAAAAGAACAATATAACTGGGCTATTGAGAATGGTATTGCCAAGGAACAAGCACGAGTAGTACTACCGGAGGGATTGACAGTATCCAGAATGTACATGAATGGTACTCTTCGGAGCTGGATTCATTATGCAGAGCTCAGAATGGCAAATGGAACTCAAAAAGAACATCAACTGGTTGCTGAATCCGCTTGGCAAGAGATTGGTAAATACTTCACATTTTTAACAAGAGAATAAGAGGGACTATATGACGATTAATGTAAAGAAAAGAGATGGATCTATTGAACCACTAAATCTGGAAAAGTTCCATCGAGTGGTATCATGGGCGTGTGAAGGATTATCAAATGTTTCCGAGTCCGAAGTAGAAATCAAGTCACAAATTCAGTTCTATAATAATATCAAGACCAATGATATTCAGGAAACACTTATCAAAGCCGCTTCAGAACTAATCACTGAAGCTACTCCAAACTATCAATACGTAGCATCACGTCTTATCAACTATCATCTTCGCAAGCAAGTCTATAACGGACCAAATCCATGTTCTCTTTTTCAACATGTAGTCAATGTAGTTTCTGAAGGTTATTACGAACAAAATCTACTATCCTGGTATGATGATGAAGAATACAAGATTCTGAATAGTTATCTAGTACATGACCGGGATTTTAATATTCCATATGCAGGAATGGAACAACTTCGTGGTAAGTATCTAATCAGAAACCGTGCTACAAATAAATATTATGAAACACCACAGATGAGCTACATGCTCATTGCTATGGTTCTATTCCACAAATATCCAAAGAATGAACGTCTGAAGTGGGTAAAGGACTTTTATGATGCGACCTCAACTTTCGAAATCTCTCTGCCGACTCCTATCATGGCTGGTCTACGCAGTCCACAAAAGCAATTTAGTTCTTGTGTGCTGGTGGACTCGGATGATTCTCTAGATTCTATTAATGCCACTACATCATCTATTGTAAAATATGTTTCACAAAAGGCAGGCATTGGTATCAATGCAGGCCGAATCCGTGCTATTGGTTCACCTATTCGTAATGGTGATGCAACACACACTGGTGTGATTCCATTTTATAAGATGTTTCAGTCTGCAGTTCGTTCCTGCTCTCAAGGTGGTGTTCGTAATGGTGCTGCAACTCTTTATTATCCAGTCTGGCACTATGAAGTTGAGGATCTTCTAGTCCTAAAGAACAATAAAGGGACTGAAGATAATCGAATTCGTCATATTGACTATGGTGTTCAGTTCAATAAACTCATGTATGAACGACTACTCTCTGGTGGTAATATTACACTATTTTCACCATCCGATATTCCTGGTCTATATAATGCATTCTTTGTGGATTATGACAAGTTCAAGCAACTATATGAGGAAGCTGAACAAAATCCAAATATCCGCAAAAAGAGTATTTCAGCTCTAACTTTATTTGGTTCGTTTATTCAGGAACGTAAAGATACCGGTAGAATCTATCTAATGAATGTGGATCATGCAAATGACCATGGTGCATTTATTAAAGAAGATGCTCCTATCTATCAAAGCAATCTTTGTGCAGAAATAGCATTGCCTACTAAACCATTACAGGACGTTTTTGATCCTAATGGTGAAATCAGTCTCTGCACTCTTGCAGCAATCAACTGGGGAAAAATCCGTGCTACTTCTGACTTTGAGCGTCCTGCTCGACTTATCGTTCGGGCTCTTGACGAGCTTCTTGATTATCAAGATTATCCTGTTTTGGCAGCAAAGAACTCTACTATGGCGAGGCGCCCTCTTGGTGTTGGTATCATTAACTTTGCTTACTGGCTTGCTAAAAATGATCTTACTTACTCTAATATTGGTGTAGAAGGTCTAAAGAAAGTACATGAATTTGCCGAGGCTTGGTCATATTACCTTATCAAGGCCTCTGCGGATCTAGCACAAGAAAGGGGTGCCTGTCCTAAGTCAACTGAAACCAAATATTCTCTCGGTATGCTTCCCATTGATACTTACAAGAAAAATGTTGACAATCTAGTGGATCCGGTTTATAAAATGGATTGGAACTCTCTGCGTATTCAGCTATCAGAACATGGAATTCGTAACTCTACACTAATGGCTCTAATGCCTGCCGAGACTTCCGCACAGATCAGTAACTCTACAAATGGTATTGAACCAGTACGATCACTTATTTCCATCAAACAAAGTAAGGATGGAGTATTGAAACAGGTTGTACCAGAAATCAAAAGACTTAAAAATAAATATGATCTTCTATGGGATCAAAAGTCTCCAGAAGGTTATCTTCAAATCTGTGCAGTACTACAAAAGTTTATTGATCAAGCTATCTCCGTAAATACTAGTTATAATCCTAAGCATTATGATAATGACCAAATTCCAATGTCAGTCCTAATGAAGGATATCATTCAGTTCTATCAGATGGGTGGAAAAAATCTTTATTATTGCAACGTATTTGATGGCGCTGGTGAACAAGAAGTACTACCAGAACTAGAACAATCTAAAGTTGATGATGAAACTTGTGATAGTTGCACAATATGATACTTCAACTTAATACACCACTTCCCCTTGAAACACCTCAGGGTAAAGCATGGGCACATTTTATGATAGATTATGGACTTGAGCATGATCTACTTTGGGTGTGTTTTCAAGATGAAACAAGAGAATGTTGGACTTGGTCTAATAAACAAATTAAGATACAGAAAAACATTACTATAGGTAGGTAAAAAATGACTTATAGCGTATTTGATTCTTCAAATAAAAAGAGTCATCTTAAATCCAGACTTTTCTTTGATGAAGCACCTACGATTGCTAGGTTTGATAAGCAAAAGTATCCTTTTCTAGAAAAGTTAACTAGAAGTTCTATGGGTTTCTTTTGGGTGCCGGAAGAGGTTGATCTTCTAAAGGACTCAAAGGACTTCCGTGATCTATCAAAGCATGAACAACATATTTTTACAAGTAATCTAAAGCGCCAGATTCTGCTTGACTCAGTGCAGGGTCGGGCGCCCACGGTTGCATTTGGACCTATTTGTTCTTTACCTGAACTAGAAAACTGGATTGTGGCATGGACATTTAGTGAATCTGTCCATTCACGATCCTATACGCACATCATTCGTAATGTGTATTCTGATCCATCAAAGGTGCTAGATGAGATTTTAGAACTACAAGAGATTGTAGATTGTGCTAAGGATATCAGCAAGAACTATGATGAGTTGATTGAACATAATACTAGAACTAATATCGGTTCATTTGAACATAAAAAAGCTCTTTGGCTTACTCTTATGTCAGTCAATATTCTTGAGGGTATCCGTTTCTATGTTTCTTTTGCTTGTTCATGGGCATTTGCAGAACTGAAAAAGATGGAAGGTAATGCTAAAATCATCAAGCTTATTTGTCGTGATGAAAACTTACATCTAGCTAGTACACAACAACTTCTAAAAGTACTTCCTCTGGATGATCCTGATTTCAAGCAAATCCAAGAGGAAACAAAAGCGGAATGTATTGCAATGTTCCGTAATGCAGCAGAGCAAGAAAAAGCATGGGCTGAATATCTATTCAAAGACGGCTCAATGATTGGTCTGAATAAACAACTTCTAAATGAATATGTGGAATGGATTACCAATCGTCGTCTCACGGCAGTTGGTCTACCACATCTATATAAGACTGGATCTAATCCATTACCATGGACAGGTAAATGGATTTCTGGTGGAGAAGTACAAGTAGCTCCCCAGGAAACACAAATAACTTCCTACATTATTGGTGGAGTGAAGAACGATGTATCAACTGAATCATTAAAAGATTTTAAACTATAAGGAGAATAATATGGGTTGGTCAACGGGTAGTGATCTTTTTGCAGAGGTAGCAGAAAGCATTGAACGACATGTACATGATGAACAAATCAAGATCAATATTTACTATGAGATAATTTCCTCATTTGAAGATTATGATGCTGATACACTTGAAGAATGTTTAGGAATCAGTGATGCACTAGATTCAGTTCTAAAAGAAGTCTATAATATAGATGATCCGGATAAAGATGAGGATGAGGATCTATGGGATGGTGGTGGTAGGGAAAACTTTGGTTAAACTTAGGTAGTATAAGTATAGGGAAAGGAGACTTTCCCTATGACTTTATGGCTATATGATGGAAAACCTATAGACCCTGAAAAAACGGTTGACTTTATAGGCTTTATATATATAATAACTAATGAGACCAATGGTAGACAATATATCGGTAAGAAACTGTTGAAGGTCAAAAAGACCAAAACAGTCAAAGGTAAAAAGAAAAAGTTTTTACATGACTCCGATTGGCAAACCTACTGGGGTTCAAATGACGAACTAAAAGATGATATAAAACGATTAGGTGAATCCAACTTTAGAAGAGAAATCATAAGATTTTGTACTTCAAAAAGTGAGTTAACTTATTTTGAGTTGAAAGAACAAATACTTCGAGGTGCTCTAGAATCGGATGCTTATTACAATGCATGGATTATGGTCAGAGTCCGAAAAAGTCACCTCAAGTTAAAGGAGAAATGATATGCCATGGGCACACAAAAGTAAATCAGGTAAAGGCCGACGTAAAATCGGTTCAGGTAAACGAAAGAAACGACGTTTAAATAGAAAGAGGTAGTATTGTGCAAAAGTTCGACTTGGAAAAGGTGAAGCAGTTTATTTCTGATTCTTCACAAGAGTCAAAGATCTATATCGGTGCAGATTCTGAACGTTTCAAGCTTAATGGAGTTTGGCATGCCGATTATTGTGTTGCGGTTATTATTCACAAAGACGGTAAGCATGGTTGCAAGGTCTTTGGTGATATTGCAAGACAAAAAGACTTTGATGCAAAACCAGGTCGCCCAGCACTTAGACTCATGAACGAAGTTTACATGGTTCATGAAATGTATGAAAAACTTGCCGAAGTTATTGGTGAGAGATATGTGGAACTACACTTGGATATTAATCCTTCAGAAAGGCATGGTTCATCCTGTGTAGTAAATCAAGCTATTGGCTACATTAGAGGTGCCTGTAATATTATACCTCAGGTTAAGCCACAAGCTTTTGCGGCTTCTATTTGTGCAGACAGACTAAAAGGTCTACTAGAAGCAGCTTAAATAAAACAAAAAGGAGTAAAACGATGAGAAAGCGTCTGATTGGCGCTATTCTGAGTGTAGGACTTTTGTTTTCAACACAAGCCTATGCTCATGAGCGCCCACCAGCAGCGGTCAAGGTCGTCAAAACTTATAAGGCTAAAGTTTCATGGTATAAACATGGTAGAAAAACTGCAAATGGAGAGTTCTTTAATCCATATGCATATACTGTAGCCCATAAGACTTTACCATTTGGCACTCTTGTAAGATTTACAAATATGGAAACTAATAGACAAATCATTGCAAGAGTGAATGATCGAGGGCCTTTTATCAGAGGACGAGAGTTTGATCTATCACTTAAATGTGCTGCCCTTCTTGGCATCAAGAAAGATGGTATTGCAACATTAAAGATTGAAATCATAGGATAATGTTTATAAAATGGATAAAGGATAAAGTAATGAGTGGTATGAAACTTGGTTCGTTCTTTTGGTTTACAAATGGTGAAAAAGAGTTAAGAGTTCTCAAGGAAGAAGCAGAAGCATTTGCGGAAGCAAATCCTGAATATCGTCGTGGAAAACTGAGTACAGGACCTAGAAAAAAGGAAGTTGTTATGGAACAACCAAAAGAATATAACTATGAAGAAGACATGGCTCAACTAGGTCAAGCACCACGTTGGGTAGAAGCTGATGGTGTCAATAATAATGTATTGACAATGAATAAACCAGTTGTAGAATCTAGACCGTTTCAACTAGGAGAAACAGTACCAGTAGGAACTCGTATTAGCACCAACATGTTCCTTGTAGAAGGAACTGTGCAAATGCGCCCAACACCTGGAAGCAATAGAACTCCTATTACAGCAGATCAACGTCGAATTGTTCTTGCCTCAAATATTGATGAAGCCATTCAGAAGTACGTAAATCATTTTGCAAGTCTAAATACTGCTTTAGAGACTTATGTAGTAGTAAATGCCGCAGCATCTGAGGCTATTGGTTAATGACTACACGTTTGGTATGTGGTGAACTTGAAGTTATGGTGATTCAAGATATGATGGATCTAGGTATGGATCCAGCAAATCCAGATCACGTGCAACAGTTCTGGGAAGATAGATTACCACAAGAGGAAGTAAAAGATGCTAATTGAAATCTACACTAAGGATAACTGTGGATATTGTACTGCGGCTAAAAGTCTATTAGAGGATAATAAGATCAGTTTCAAAGAATATAAACTAAATGCTGATTTTACTCGTGAGATGGTGAAGGAAAAGTATCCATCTGCCACCAGTTATCCTGTAATAGTGGTTGACGGATACTACATTGGTGGTTATAATGAGGTGAGACCTCTTGTTGAAGAACATAAACTTACCACTCAAAAATACCTAGCAGGATAAAGGAATAATATATTATGTTTCAGCGTGATACAGTACTCAAGGATCTTCGGAATAATGTTCTAGAAGTGACCTTTACAAAGGTAAATGGTGAAGAACGCCAGATGCGTTGCACACTTCTACCAAAGTTTCTACCAGAATCCTATCGTGAAAGTGTAGAAGAACAGACCAGTGAAAAGTCCTTTCATCGTGATAATCCAGATGTGATTGCCTGTTGGGATATTACTAAGGGTGGTTGGCGCTCTTTCCGGATCGACTCCATTATCTACACTCAAGTTATCGACTCTTATTAAGGAAAAATAAATGACAGAAATCAAGAGCTGGGGTTATCATCTAATGCTTGATGCCTCTGGATGTGACCATGAAAAGATTACATCCTATAATAATATTTTTGCTTTTGCTACTCAGCTAGTAAAAGATATTGATATGATTGCTTATGGCGATCCACAGATTGTGAACTTCGGTTCTGGTGATAAGTCCGGATATACTCTAATTCAGCTTATTGAAACCAGTAATATTGCTTGTCATTTTGTAAATGAAATAGACACTATGTATCTTGATGTTTTCTCTTGTAAGAACTTTGATCAAAAAGTTGTTGAAGATCTAGTGGTTAAATACTTTGGTGCTAAAAGAGCTCGTAAGTCTTTCACACTAAGGCAAGCCCCAACTGAATAATGAAAGATAATAATATTATTGGCTTCACTTGTGGAGCGTTTGATCTTCTTCACCCAGGGCATCTATCATTTCTAGAACGCTGTAAAAAAGAATGTGATGATCTTTGGGTCGGTTTACATACCGACCCAACTCTGGATCGACCAGAGACTAAAGAAAAACCTGTTCAGTCAATGTTTGAAAGATTTATTCAGATCAATACTTTAGGTTTTGTGTCGTCCATAATTCCCTATGATACAGAACTTGATCTAGAAAATATGATGGCTATTCTTCCAATCAAGAAGCGCTTTGTTGGATCTGAATATAGTGGCACTAGACTTACTGGTCAAGATATTTGTGACCACAGGAAGATCCAGATCGTGTTTATTGACAGACTACATAACTATAGTTCTACAGAACTTAGAACCAGGATTCGAGGATATTAAAGTATGGGTGTTATTCGATTTAATGATGAAGAAGTATTCGGTACTGATTCTCAAGAATATGAGATTCTACATCGGGCCGCAATGGCTATTAAAGGTGTAGAAGGCGCCATTGTAGAGATTGGCACTCGACGTGGTGGATCCGCAAAGCTTATTATTGATACTCTAGTCCATAATCAAGATACCAACCGTTCAATGTTCTGCATTGATCCATATGGTAATATTGAGATCGAATGCACTAATAAGAATATCACATATCATATTCCACAAGTAAAGACTGAAGGCGATCCAGAATCCACTGAGATTACTAAGCCTCTACGATTTGATTACACAAATGATATGAGAAACAGGATCATTCCTTCTCTCTATTATTATGCTTATTCTAAAGGTCTAAACTTTACTTTCTTTTGTATGGAAGATAATGAGTTTGTCAAACGCTTTTCTGATGGTGTTCCAGTCTATAATGACTTCAAGAAACTAGAAAACACTTATGCATTAGTATTTTTTGATGGTCCACATCATAATGAAGCCGTTGATCTTGAAACAAACTTCTTTGTTGAACGAGCTACAATCGGCACAGTTTTTGTTGCAGATGATATCTGGATGTATGACCATGAACGATTTGAAAAGATTGTTTTCAGTCATGGTTTTGAGATTCTAGAAAAGGGTAATGTCAAGGCATCTTATAGAAAGACTAAATAATGAGTCACGTTGAAAACTTTTTAATCCTAGCAAGTACTACAGCTAATCTAATCCATACGACCGACATTGAAGATATCATTCAAGATCTTATTGAAGTTCGAGATAATGGTGGTAGAGTCTTTGTTCTAGGTGCTGGTGGTTCTGCCGCTAATGCATCCCACATGGTAAATGATCTTCGTAAGCTTTGTAATATTGAAGCTTATTGCCCTACTGATAATGTTTCGGAACTTACAGCTCGAGTCAATGATGAAGGTTGGGAAAGTTTCTTTGTTAAATGGCTAGCTGTTTCCAAGTTTAATAGTAAAGATGCTCTATTCATTCTGTCAGTTGGCGGTGGTGATGCTGAAAGAAAGATCTCTGTAAATCTAATCCGAGCTACTGATTATGCTCATGTACATGGCGGTAGAGTCATGGCTATTGTAGGTAAGCAAAATGGATATGTTGCTAGATATGCTGAATCCTGCTGCGTGATTCCAGAATCCGAGCCAAGTCTAGTGACTCCAATGAGCGAAGCATTCCAGGGTATTGTCTGGCATTGCATTGTTTCTCATCCACTTCTACAAGTTCAAAAAACCACATGGTAAAATAGGATATATAATTAATGTTTGAAGAAAATGAAATCTCCAAAAATGCCAATGGTGGCACAGAGATCGCTAAGAGAAAACTAGCATCTATTATTGATCCATCACTATTAGAACATTTTCAAATTATCTCTTCTCGTGTAAGAGAATTAAATGAAGATAAGATTAGAATACTTTGGCATCATGATTTACCAAATGATCCTGAATCAGCTAAACTGAAAGATAAAAGCTTTCAGGATAAATTTCATAAGTTTGTGTATATCTCAAACTGGCAAATGAATCAATATCATTCTTTTTATGGAATCCCTTATGACACTAAATCTATTGTTCTTGAGCACGGTATTGAACCTGCTGATCCAATAGCACGATGGTCACACGGTGATGGAAAGATCCGTCTAGTCTATACATCAACTCCACAACGTGGTCTGGATATTCTAGTCTCTGTCTTTCAATATCTAGCAGAGAAATATGATGATATCCATTTAGATGTATTTTCTAGTTTTAAGATCTATGGTTGGGAAGATGCTGATAAGCAATATGAACCTCTATACGAACAAATCAGAAATCATCCTCAGATGACTTATCATGGTTTTGTTCCCAATGAACAACTTAAACATCATCTAAACTCATGTGATATTTTTGCTTATCCATCAATCTGGATGGAGACTAGTTGCCGTGCTATGCTTGAAGCTATGTCTGCTCAGTTAGTTTGTGTTCATCCAAACTACGGTGCTCTAGCCGAAACTTCTGGTGCATTAAATGTCATGTATCAAGGTACACTAGATAAAGTAGAACATTCAAATATTTTTGCTTCACATCTAGAAGCCGCAATCCAGTTTGTTCGTGATAAAAACCATAAAGAAATGGTGCAATTCAATAAGGTTTATGTTGACAGCCGTTATTCTCTTGATAGAATCAAGAGGCAATGGGAGGTCATGCTTACTGATCTATTAAAGAAATATCCCACTGAAGAAAGTCGCCAATTCCCGAAACAACAATTTGTGTATAGAACTTCATGATTGACAACATATGAGAAGTGTGGTATATTAAACTATGACTCAAGCCAATAATGTTGTCCTATTTCCTACTCGGAATAATAAGTACAATGGACCTCAAACCATTGAGGAAGTTGATGAGTCGATGGATATGGTAAAACAGTTCCATATTCAGGAAACTATCGAGACTATTATACCATCACTTTTTGACCAGCTACATGTAGCTGGATTTCAACCAGATGAAGATGATGACGATATTCTTAAGCATTCAGCAATGGTAGTAGAATCAATCCGTTCTTTACTTTGTATGCTCAAAGGTATTGACCATCCACTTCAACTGATTGCGGATAATCTTTTTATCCAAACTTCTGATGGACTAGCAGTTTCCGATAAAGTTAAAATCATTATCACTCCAAAAGAAGGAAAGGGTGAATAACCCTTAAAAAAATGCTTATCATTGATTTTTCCCAGGTGATGCTTTCCAATATCATGGTTCAGATTGGTAATCATACCAATGCTCAACTAGATGAAAATATGGTAAGACATATGGTATTAAATTCAATCCGTATGTACAAGACCAAGTTTGGTCCAGAATATGGTGAAGTTATTATTGCATGTGACGCCACAAACTACTGGCGCCGCACACTCTTTCCTTATTACAAGGCTAATCGTAAGAAGTCACAGGCTGCTTCCGAACTAGACTGGAAAGCAATCTTTGAATGTCTCAACAAGATTCGTGATGAACTTCTGACGGTATTTCCATATCGTGTCATTCGAGTGGATACAGCAGAAGCCGATGATATCATCGGCACACTTGCCAAGGAGTTTGGTAATACTTCAGAGAAGCTTCTAATCATCTCGGGCGACAAGGACATGGTACAATTAATGGTTTATGATAATGTAACCATTTATCAACCAGTAAAAAATGTCTTAATCAAGAGGAAAGATTGACCAACCAGTTGTATTTTCTCTTCTTTCTTTGTGCACAAGTTTGGTTGCCTTAATGCTTATTGATCCTATGGTACCGCCGTTATTTTCATTTAAACATCTATATAAAGTTTTAAAACTTATATTTTTCTCTTCACAAAAAGAAACAAGAGTACCATGAATAAAATATTCTTTGCCATTAGGATCAATAAGTTTTACTTTTCTTGCATGTACATTACCAGCACCGCTATGTCTTTTCTTCATGGCAAGCTTATGATTTTCAACTTGTAGAGGGTTAAACCATTCTTCCATTTTCTTATTTTTTCGATGATAACCTGGATTATCTTCCCCATGATATACAGGGAACTTTCCACCACCTTCACATATATTATAACCATCTTCTATAGTATTAAATAACTTAATAAAATGATTTTCCATAACTTTCAATGTATATTCAGAATCATCATTTTCATATAATATTTCTTTTTCAATATTTTCAAATCCATATTTTCTAATAGCACAATGAAGTTTTGTTTTACCACCATTTAAAGCACTATAATGATGATCATGCCATCTTTTATTTACGCTATTTACTGTAAATCCTACATATTTTTTGCCATTGGGAAATGTTAATGCATATATAAAAGCCATTTTATTATACCTTTAAGTTGTTATATTTGTTATTTATATTTATAAGGATTTCCACCAAAATCATGCGCTACACAACAAAATATATTACTAAATCGGAAGCAGAAAAGTTCCTTAAGGAACATATCATTAAGGGTGATTCTGGTGATGGTATTCCAAACTTCCTATCAGATGATAACTGTCTTGTGGTTGGTACTCGCCAGAAGCCAGTAACACAAAAGAAACTGGATGAAT
>Ga0315900_10001963_pt1 | contig 32298 bp, 43 predicted proteins | sample LakEriMetagenome_FD_203521 | JGI IMG/M metagenome (GOLD analysis project Ga0315900, IMG submission 203521) | Freshwater fungal communities from buoy surface, Lake Erie, Ohio, United States - Buoy 12 MA114 | ecosystem: Environmental > Aquatic > Freshwater > Lake > Lake biofilm | place: USA: Lake...
AATTCAATCCATTAAAAATTTATTTAAAAAATGAAAAGAAATTACGACACAGGCGTTAGTGATAGTATTACTTTCTTTACAGGCGTAGAGATCGAAAAGACTCCTGCCTACGGAATGAAAACTCTATTTGTAGTAGATGTGCATGATCCCTACGTTATCATTGAGCTTGCTCGAAATCATAACTGCAAGCACATTTACTTTGGTGCTAATCAAAGTTTTCCTAAATTAGCTGTCAATGATGCTGAACAATGGCGTCTATGGGAAGACATGATTTATGTTTGTCTAGATAGCGGTGATGACTTTTGGTGTACTCTAGATTTAGATGTAGCACAGGTAGAAGGCCTATTAGAAAGCGGTCTTATAGAGAAACGTCAGTTTATTCCACAGCTTTCGGTAAAACTGCCCTATTTACAACAGCTAGGATATAATGCTACAATAAAGATAGACGACAAAGATTTTAAGGCAACTAATCCTGGAGTGTGGTGCCATAACCTCCACGACCTACTAGATAGAAATAAGTTTACTAGTTGGGATCAATATGGTAAAGATGAGATTATTAAATGAGTGGTGGATATGCAACAGCAACTATACGTTCAAGGGCGATTCCTAGGATTACAGGTGCTAATCAAATCAAACGTGCAAGATCAATACAAACAGTAGAAACTAGAACTATGAAATTATCAATTAGAGAACGCATCCGAAACTGGTTAATGAAGGATGACAATGAAACTGAGCTCGTATATGCAGAGGACTGTGAGGGACCAAATATCCAATCACAAGGATTTCGATTGCATATATACGGTGCAAGCGGTGGCACTATTGTTGAAACAACCAAGTATGATCGTAAAAACGATGACAATCGTCACAGTCTGCATGTAATTACTGAAGACAAAGATCTAGGTGAAGAATTAAGTAAGATTATCACGATGGAGCAATTACGATGAGACATGAAAGTTTAAACATAAAAAAATTCACAGTCAAAGAAGACAAAGCATTTAGAGTGCGTGTAGAATCTTGGGAAGCTGTAAGTCCAACAGGTCTGTTAGCCCTTGATGTTATTCAAGAATGCCTTAACGACAAAGGTGACGTTGATTTTACCAGCACTTATAATTTTCATATGAGTAGAGAAGAAATTCAAGCATTTGCTAAAGGACTATTAGCAGTATGATTATTCGACAAGACATCCGTCCTAACAAAATGATTTGGGTCACCTTTCAGAAAGAAGGTATGCACAAGTACCCGGCTGCACTTACAGATCCAGCACTTGCTACAGGTGATGAGTATGATGTGAGTTTTCTAGGCTATCCACATCGTCACATTTTCCACTTTAAAGTTTGGATTGGTGTTACACACGATGATCGCGATATTGAGTTTATTCAGTTTAAACGTTGGTTGCTAAATCTTTATAAAGATGCTACACTTAGTTTAGACTTTAAGAGTTGCGAGATGATGTCAGGCGATTTGTATGACGCTATCTCACAAAGGTATCCCAACCGTGAGGTTTGGATTGAGGTCTCCGAAGACGGAGAAAATGGTTCATTTATTAAATATTAAAAGAGGCTATTATGGCTAAGAATTACAAGGATTATTCCTATTTCGAAAATCGCCCCGACGTTGTTCGGATCTTTGACGACCTAGATGCATATCTAGATTGGTGCAGATTGGAACTGCAACCTTTTAACCCCGCCGATATGTATCGCAGAGATTCTGCAACATATCAAGCATACTTGTCAAGTAAGCGTCCTGCTCGACGCCCATACTTAGGCAATAAACCACGTTGGGACAATAACGGCAGACGCAATGAGCAGAATTTTTCTCGTTGATCTAGAAGCAGTTGAGACTAGGTACACAGGTCAATGGAAGACTCATGTACCTGCCCTGTTAAAAAAAGAAGGACATCATGTTCAAATTATCTCTGGTCCTACGGACATTCCTACTGCCACTACTCCTGGCGCCTTTCTTAATTTTGGTGGTACCAATATATACAAGGCTAGTCAGGTTGAGCAGATGGGTCGTTTGTTCTGCTCCGGTGCTGTTAATTCCGGAGACCACTTTATCTTTACTGATGCTTGGCATCCTGGTATCATAAATTTAAAGTACATGAGTGAATTATTACAGATTCCTGTAAAGATTCACGCACTATGGCATGCTGGATCTTATGATCCGCAAGACTTTTTAGGTCGTCTTATTGGAGATGCTCCGTGGGTACGACATGCCGAGAAAAGTTTCTTTGCGGCGATTGATCACAATTACTTTGCTACTGATTTTCATATTGATATGTTCTGTCGTAATCTTTTAGATGATACACTAGAAGATACAAAGCAGGAATTTATCAATGAAGGTAAAATTGTGCGTAGCGGTTGGCCCATGGAGTATATGTCTGATACTCTGCTCATGTACAAGAACATGCCCAAGCGTGATCTTATCCTGTTCCCGCATCGCATCGCTCCAGAAAAACAAGTTGAAATCTTTCGAGACTTAAAGCATCAATTACCGCAATATGAATTTGTTGTTTGTCAAGATCAATACTTAACAAAAAACGAATATCATAATTTATTAGGTGAAGCAAAACTAGTGTTTAGTGCTAACTTACAAGAAACACTGGGCATCAGTTGGTATGAAGGTGCGTTAGTAGACGCAATTCCTATGGTACCTGATAGATTAAGCTATAGTGAAATGGCGTTTGATACATTCAAATACCCTAGCGCATGGACTGAAAACTATGCTGCCTATGAGGCCAATCGTCCAGAACTATGCCATAGAATTATTGAAACTATGGAATTTTATAGAACTCGACTGCCTAGCCTAAATAAACAGGTAGAATCATTAAAAGAACATTTCTTTAGTTGTAATAAACTATTAGAGATGTTAAAATAACTATAACGTGTCATCCACGACATAAACTCGGAGAATTATAATTGACAGATAAAAAAGAAACAGGCCTGGACGCAATGGCAGGCGATGGCGGATATAAAGAAGCATACTTAGGCGATCACATTCGCTTTAAGATGAAACGTGAAGGCAAACGTTTCTGGGCAGGCGACAACATTAGTGATTATCTGCACGAAGGTGATTTAGAAAAATTAATCGACGAAGCAACCCCAGCATTTGAACAAGTGTTAGATGCATTGTTAATTGATCGTGAAAATGATCCCAACTCAAAAGGCACAGCACGTAGGCTTGCCAAGATGTACTTTAATGAAATAATGGAAGGCAGATATCAGGCTGCTCCGGATTGTACTGCTTTTCCTAACGATAGTGAGGATAGATATGAGGGTATGTTGGTTGTGCGTAGTGAGCTTCGTAGCATGTGCAGTCACCATCACCAGCCTGTGGCTGGCGTCGCGTATATCGGTATCATTGCCGCACAAAAACTCATTGGCTTGTCAAAGTACACAAGAATAGCACAATGGTGTGCTAGACGTGGTACTCTGCAAGAAGAATTGTGTAATGACATTGCTAGAGAAATTTCTAAAGCTACCGACTCAGAGAACGTGGCAGTCTACATTCAAGCCACACATGGATGCTGTGAGAATCGTGGAATTATGGCACACTCTAGTCTAACACAAACTACCGTGCTTCGTGGATCGTTTAAGGATGATCCACACACAAAGAAAGAGTTTTTTGATAACATTAAACTACAACAGGAGTTTGCCCCAAGATGAACCCAAGTCTAACAGCAGCCGTAATGGCTAATGAATTAATTAATCGTGCAAAAAATATGCAGGAATTCGTAGTTGAAAGAGATTACGATCTTATTCCTCCAGGTATTATTCGATTTAATATTCAACATACTGTTGGACAACTTGCTAGAATCTTTGTGCCTGCTCTCACACAAAACGAAGCAGAACGTATGGTAGATGATTGGTTTGGAGAAGGTGTAGAATGAAAGCATTTCTTAATTTTTTAGAACGCATTGGACGTAAACGTATTATTATGGATCGTGTTAATGACGAGCCTTATCTAGAAAGATATTATGTTTTCTTAAAAGACAGAACACGGTTTCCCTTTAATGTATTTTTACATAAATTCCTAAAAGGCGATCCAGATGATGTACATGATCATCCTTGGCCTTATGCAACATTAATTTTGAAAGGTGGATATTATGAATGGATTCCGGAATTTAACGCAGACGGTAGTAAATCAGGTGAAGTACGTAAATGGAGAGGACCCGGCCATTTTCGTATATGTAGCCCTAATTCTTATCATCGTGTTGAGCTTAAGCCTGGCATAACTGCATGGACATTATTCATGCCCGGTCCGCATAAACGTGATTGGGGATTTCTAGTAAACGACGAATGGATTCAACACGAGCAGTATCTTAAGGAGCGTCATGGAAAAACGTAAAGTAAGTTGGACAGAGTTTCAAGGTCTAGTAGCAAACATTTGTAGAGATATTTCTTTAAGTAATTGGCGTCCGGATTATATAGTAGGTATTACCCGAGGAGGTCTATTGCCCGCTGTTATGATCAGTCAGTATTTTAATGTTCCCTGCGAAACACTAAAAGTAAGTCTTAGAGATAACGGCGGAGAACATGCCACCGAAAGCAATCTATGGATGGCAGAGGATGCATTTGGATATGACCCAGATATTCCCACTCCTAATATCTTAATTGTCGACGACATTAACGATAGCGGTGCAACTATCAATTGGATTTTAAACGACTGGCAAAGTAGTTGCTTACCCGACGCCGAAAGATGGCTTGATGAAATATGGAATCAAAATGTAAGGTTTGCCACTATATTTGATAATCTTGCTAGTGAGTCTAAAGTTAAAATGGATTTTGTAGGTGAAGAAATTAACAAAGCAGAAAATCCTGTATGGATCGAATTTCCCTTTGAAGAATGGTGGACTAAGTGAAAAAAGAATATGTATTAGAAGAGGCCGAAGCTGCTGGTATTGCACCGTGGACAGATCTAGTTCGAGAAGACTTCCATGTTAAAGTCTTTAAAGATAAGTACCCTGTTACAGACGGACATCTACTATTTGTTCCACAGTATGCAGCAGACGGAGTTATTACCGACTGCTTTAATGATGCGCTTAGTGTTGGAAAAGATATGATTGAGAAAGGCGAGTGTGACGGATTCAATATTGGTCTTAATTGGGGCGAAGCAGCAGGTCAAACTGTAATGTATCCTCATATACATTTGATCCCACGAAGAAAAGGCGATATGGAAGACCCCAGAGGTGGTGTTAGGCATGTCATTCCAGAAAAAGGCAATTATAAAAAATGAGTAGGATATTGTGTCTAACTTAAGAACAATTACCGTTCCGTGGGACAACCAGCCAAACATTTGGTGGAATGAAACTTGCGCTACAATTTTAGAACACTTTGGATTACCCGGTCATAGATACACAACCGAGCTTAATGAGAATTTCATGTGCTTTCATTTTGAGAATGAACAAGATGCTTTTATGTGTAAAATATTAGTGAGTGATAGATTGTGATCAAATATGTTGTAGGATTTATAGTTGCCTGTGCTATTTGGATTATTGTACTTTCACAAGTAGAGATGCCAGAATATCGGATATATGATTGTGGGATGGCAGAATGGCATCCTGATATTCCTAACTCAGTCAAAGAAGAATGTCGTAAACGTAGACAAATAGATCAAAAGAGAAACAATGAAATCTCGGTTTAAAAAAACCTACATGGATGTGGCCGCAAGATTTGCAGAGCTTAGTCATGCTCGCAGATTACATGTGGGTGCGATTGTGGTCAAGGATGATAGAATCATTAGTATCGGTTATAATGGTATGCCGGCAGGTTGGGACAACAACTGCGAAGATAAAGAATATATGAGCGGAGATGCAGGTGGATGGTTGAATCCTGACGAAATTGAAGAACGCTGGCCATTTGAAGAGGAAGACTTTGATCCTGACATAGGATATGCTAGACGGTATGCTTTAAAAACCAAACCAGAGGTACTCCATGCTGAATCAAACGCTATTGCAAAATTAGCGAAGTCCAATGACAGTGGAGACGGCGCTGATATTTTTATCACTCATGCCCCCTGTATTGAATGCGCTAAACTTATATATCAGTCTGGCATTAGTCGTGTTTACTATGGTGAAAACTATAGAGATGATGCAGGGGTTGAATTCCTCAAAAAATCAGGAGTTGAAATTGAAAAGCTGGACACTTAACGTAGAAGAAGATCCCAAAACTGGAGATTACATATTATGCTTTCCTCCAGAACTGCTAGAACAAGCAGGATGGAAAGAAGGTGATAACATCACATGGATTGACCAAAAAGACGGTAGTTGGCTTTTGAAAAAGGTTGACACCAATAGTGAAAAGAGTGTATAATATATTATGAGCAAAATTAAAATCGCAGAGCTGTTTTACAGCATTCAAGGTGAAGGACGCTATATGGGTGTGCCTTCTGTTTTCTTACGTACATTTGGTTGTAATTTTAAATGTCAAGGCTTTGGTATGCCACGTGGCGAAATGAGTCAAGAAGCAAATGACATCGATCCAGCAAAATACAACGACTACAAAATGTTGCCGTTGGTTAGTACAGGATGTGATAGCTATGCTAGTTGGGATCCACGCTTTAAAGATCTAAGCCCAATGCTTACAAGTGAAGCTATTGTAGATCGTATTATGGAAATTATTCCACATAATACTTGGCAAGATGAGCATCTAGTTATTACAGGCGGTGAACCCTTGTTGGGGTGGCAACGTGCTTATCCTGACTTGTTGCGTCATCCTAAAATGGCTGGCTTAAAAGAAATTACATTTGAAACAAACGGTACTCAAAAACTAACAGAAGAGTTTAAAGAATATTTGTTAGAGTGGCAAATGCCTAACTTAGATTTTTATAGAGAAATTACATTTTCAGTAAGTGCTAAACTGCCGTGCAGTGGTGAGAAGTGGGAGGAAGCAATTCTTCCAGAAGTAGTTTGCGAATACGAACAAATTGGCACAGCATACTTGAAATTTGTTATTGCCACAGAACAAGACTTTGCAGATGCAGAGTGTGCTATTGCCGCTTATCGTAAAGCAGGATTTAAAGGACATGTCTACTTAATGCCAGTAGGCGGTGTTGAAAGTGTCTACGCATTAAACAATCGCACAGTGGCAGACTTAGCTATGAAGAATGGATTGCGATACAGTGACAGATTGCAGGTACCATTGTTTAAAAATGAGTGGGGAACATAATGAAACGATTTATAGAAAAATTATTTGGTATTGATAAACTCAAAGCAGAAACTGAAGCCGCAGTAAAGTTAGCTGAAGAATCAACAAAGATTGCTAAAGATGCTGTAGAGGCTGCAGAACGTGCTAAAACTTCTGAAGAACTTGCTAAATTAAACCCAAAAGATCGTGCAACTAAATTGAAAGAACCCTGGGTAGGTGTTCTTAACACTCATATCAATAAAGACAATGTACGCAATGGGTTTTTTGAGCTTGACTGGAATGAGCAATTTGTGTTAAAATTAAAGCAAGAAGGATACGGTTTCGACGGTGATAAAGACGAAGAAATTGTAGACCGTTGGTTTCGTGAACTCTGCGCTAATGTGGTAGTTGACGGAGATTTTGGAGGCGCTGTTAATACCGGCGTTATTGATATTAATTCTGTTAGAAAAAATAATCTATGACATATATTCTAGTTGATACTGCTAATACATTTTTCCGTGCTAGGCACGTTATCAACGGTGATGCTGATATTAAGTTAGGCATGGCTTTTCACATTACTCTTAATTCAATTAAGAAAGCATGGCAAGACTTTGGCGGTACACACGTGGTATTCTTTTTAGAAGGTCGCTCGTGGCGCAAAGATTACTATGCTCCGTATAAGCGACAACGTAGTGATGCTCGTGCCGCACATACAGAACGTGAAGCAGAAGAAGAACGTGTGTTTTGGGAAGCATTTGATACATTTAAAGATTTTGTGACTGAAAAGACTAACTGCTCAGTATTGCAACATCCTAGGCTTGAAGCAGATGATTTGATTGCAGGGTGGATTCAGAGTCATCCTAGCGATAATCATGTAATTATTTCAACCGACACAGATTTTGTACAACTTATTGCTCCAAACGTAAAACAATATAATGGCGTCACAGAAATCACGATCACGCACGAAGGCTACTTTGATAAAAAGAATAAGCCCGTCATTGATAAAAAGACTCAAGAAGTCAAAGCGGCTCCAGACCCGCAATGGCTACTCTTTGAGAAGTGTATGCGAGGCGATACCTCAGACAACGTCTTTTCTGCATATCCGGGAGTACGTGAAAAAGGCACAAAGAATAAGATTGGTCTCCGTGAAGCCTTTGGCGATCGAGACACAAAAGGGTTCAATTGGAACAATATGATGCTTCAGCGTTGGACCGACCATGAAGGTAAAGAACACAGAGTTAAAGAAGATTACGAGCGCAATCGGCAACTGATTGACCTAACTGCTCAACCAGATGATATTCGACAGATTATGACAGACACAATTACTGCCGCAACACAGGCAAATAAAAATGTCAGTCAGGTTGGAATTAGATTAATGAAATTTTGTAATCTTTATGATCTTAAGAAGATTGCAGATCAGGCACAGGCTTATGCTGAGCCACTTAATGCGAGGTACACACTATGACCGATTTACATGCTAAACCAATCATTGAAAATAAATTTTGGATCGTTGAGAAAGACGGTACAAAGTTTGCCACACTGAGAAAGAACGAAGACAATCGATTTGTTCTTAGCAACGAACTAGGAATTAAAATTTATGACAATAAAGAAAGTCTAACTCGACAGTTTGGTAAGAATTTCTTTGTTGCTAAAATTGTTAAAGAAGCTGATGGTGCCGAACCCAATGAAGTTCACGGCTATGCAACTAGCACAACTCCGCATAATGCAATGTTCGACATTAAAAGAAAATTGCCGTTATTTACAAAGAGCGGTGATAGTAAGAGTTTGTATTGTGCAGGGTTTTATGTAATTAAATTTGACAAAGGTTGGGTTAAAAGTTTTTGTCCCAAATTGATCACTTTGCAAAGATACTCATATCAAGGTCCTTTTAAAACTGAGTTTGAGATGCGGCAGGTATTGTCAAATGTCTCAAAATAATTTACCTACTAATTTACCTAGTGTAGAAAAACTGCTTACTAGAGTTGCAACAGCAGAACGCAGTCAACAGAAAGATATTAGACTATCTATACAAGAGGCACGTGATTTAACTGCTGAATTGGCTATTTTAACCAGTAAACTAGGGCGCACAGTTCAAGAGATACATCAAATGCTGGCAGAAATACGTGAATCTACTACTAGGATTGACGTTAAGTTCGACGGGGGCGGCTTCGGTTCTTGATAAATATATACGTGGTTAATTAGGAAACACGTATTAATGAGCAGACCGAAACCCAAAGTTATACTTGAACATGCAAACAAAGACACTTTTAAGATTGAACAAATACTTGAAAGTGATGCCATTTGGGCTGTGTTTTATAAAGAGTCTCCATTCAATTTAAAGAGTGGTAGTCTCGTTGCTAGCTATCCAGGTCCTAAATACAAGAAGGTCTCATTTAGTAATCCCGGCCATGCACACAACCTTGCAAAAAAACTTAATAGACTTTTTAAGACTAAAGACTTTGCAGTTTATAAACTAAGCCAAGGTGAAAAAATAGAGTAATATATGGACCGTAAGGATACCTATACTTCGGTATTCCTCAAAGCCGCAGGACAACCGCACGATGCTGCATATGCAAAAAAATTCCGTGCTGCTTGGTGGTTCAGTACAAGAGGCAAAGATGTTGGCGGCTTACGGATGACCGATCAATGTTTAGAATTTGTAGAGACACATTCTGAAATTAAAACCTACAAAATTGAACTTCCGAAAGACCTAACTATTGGGCCACAAGTGTTAGTTTGGCTCGATCAATATCTAGATTCTCCTTTTCATTTACAAAAAAGATATATTAGAGTATTATCTGAAAAAGCGGCATTTGAACTGTATCTGTTTGCAGGCGATGTTAGAAAAATGGGTGCAGCAAAAGCACTTAACAAAAGATTAAGCCAAGAATCCTCTAACTAAAAAATAATTCTATTAAATATCACTATGTTAAAACTTAATGCTCTTGACATCTTAGGCCACAGAGAAGTTAATTTTGTGGCTCCTCAATTTGCAAAAATTAAACTTGCAGACGGAGACCTGTTTGGTACTGAAGTTGAAACTTGGATCAAATCCAAACTAGCAGGAAGATACTATGTAAAGCGTCAGCCAACTATTTCTCAAGATGGGAAATTAAAGACTGCTACTTTTGTAGGATTTGAAGATCATAAAGAGCTAACTTATTTTATGTTAGCATGTCCACATATAAGGAGAAACACATGACTGAAGAAATTAAAGCACCAGAGGCGGCACCAGCCGCTCAACCAGAGACACAGGCAGCAGCACCCGATTTAAATATTAATGACCTAGCCGCATTAAGAAGTATTTTAGATGTAGCTAGTCAGCGTGGAGCGTTCAAAGCAGCCGAACTAGAAGCCGTTGGTAAGATTTATAACAAACTCAACACTTTCTTAGAGGCTGTTTCTAAAAAGGATCAGTGATGAAATCATTAAAACATGTAGGAAAGATGAAAAAAGCAGGTTCAAAAGTTCTTGTGGCTTTCAGAACATTACCAGGCGAATCTAATCAAGCATTAGTTATTCCTGTTGCCAGTTTACCAGACGAATATCATGACAATATCATGAAACTTGTCGAGACCAACGAAGCACAAGCTGCATTTGAACTAGGAGAAGTATTATTTACTAGATCGTTTGCTGACGGTAGACCAATGCTGCAAGCTCTAAGAGCAGACGGACGACTGGCTAAAGTGCCAACTGACGATGTTATTATGAGTCCGTCCCCAGGTAGTGAGATTCCGTTGCATCAACTTAATGGATTAATTGCTGAACAAAAGAATTGTGCTGTTGATGACCTATGCACATTTGTGGCAGGAGCTCCAAAAGATCAACCTGAAGAACTAGTCAAAGTTAAAGATCTTTCACCACAACAACCAGAGAAAGCAGTACCGCTTAAGGCATCATCTAACGAAGTACTAACGGATAAAGACATTGCCAAGAGCTATCGTAGTCAAGCAGATGCAATGTATAAAGAAGCTGCACGTCTACGTAAAGAAGCAGACGATTTAGATCCACCACAAAAGAAAGCGGCAAAGGCCAAAGAAGCTGAAAGTGCCTAAACCGTTATTCAAACCGCCTAAACATCTTATACAAGAGTGGCCGGAAGTTTTTGAAGACCTTTATATGAATACCATGCCAGTTCATTACCTAGAAACAATTAGGTTAGAATTTGGCAATGGTAGGATTTGGGAAATCAATATCAAAGAACAATTAGCTAGTAGTCATAGCGATATTGTTGCCAATCGGTTGGTAGAAACTTTTGCCGAATATAAAGAAGATATAAAAAAGATTGATTTTAAAATTGATGTCGATAGACTGAAGAAAGATATTCAAAATCAATCCAATGACTTTTTTAAATAAGACTGTTGAAACAAAAAGAATACTTTTTTAAGGGTTTCGAATCATCTAAAAAAAATTAATTGATGATATTAGTCTCACTCAATTTACGTGACTAAGTTATAATAAAATGAAAACAATTATCATATGAGTGAACACGAAAAATTTCAAAAAGTTATTCCAATCTTAAATGCTGTTAGTCCTAGCTTTTGTTTAGCCAAATGGTATCAATTAACATTGTATCTTCAAAATGGGTTTAATCACAGCTGCCATCATCCTTCCCCACATAAGATTCCGCTAGACGAATTAGAGCAAAATTACAAGGCTCTACATAATACTAATTATAAAAAAGAACAAATGCAAAAAATGCTCGACGGTGTTCGGCCGAGCGAGTGTGACTATTGTTGGACTGCTGAGGACAGCGGCCACATTAGTGATAGAAGTTATAAAAGTGCTACATCGTGGGCGTATCCTCACATTGGCGAGGTTGTTAAAAATAAAACAGCCGACGTAGAACCTACATACGTTGAAATTAGTTTTAGTAATGTTTGTAATTTTAAATGTGCTTACTGTAGCCCAGACCTTAGTAGCCAGTGGTATGACGAAATTGCCAAGCACGGGGAATATCCAACTAGTCAAAAGTATAACGGATTTGGATGGTTTAAAGAGGTAGGTAAAATGCCTATCAAACATAGTGACCCTAATCCTTATGTAGATGCTTTTTGGAAATGGTGGCCGGAACTATACCAAAAACTTGAAACGCTTAGACTTACAGGCGGCGAGCCGCTGTTAAGCAAAGACGTATGGCGTATGCTTGACGACATCGAAGCTAATCCTAAATCTGATTTAGTATTTGCTATTAATACCAATTTAGGCATTCCAGACGAACTAGTTGATCGAATGATCACTAAGCTCAATAGTATATCTAAAAATATTAAAGAAGTACAAATATTTACTAGCGGCGAAGCAGTAGGTGCTCCTGCTGAATATATTAGATACGGATTAGATTATTCAGCATGGACTAAAAACTTGGAAAAAGTTTTAGATAATACCAATAACATTGTTGCTGTAATGACCACTGTTAACTTAACTAGTATTACAACCTATTGTGATTTTATACGATACTTGCTAGACCTACGTAAGCATTATAACAAGAATGCTACATTTAACAAAGTTCAGTTTATGACTAACTTTTTACGGTATCCAGAATTCTTGTCATTGACTATTTTAGACCCTTCTAGTAAACAACAATTTACAAAAGACGTAACAGCATTGATTATAGAACGACCTGATTTATCAGAAAGTGAAATAGATCAGTTGCGTCGTATGCTTGACTATATGAACGGTACTGACAGCAAAGAATTACAATTAAGAAAAGACTTTGCAGCATTTATCACTGAATATGATATTAGACGAGGAACTGACTTTAATAAAATCTTTCCAGCACTTACAAAATTTTATCAATTATGCCAACAAACGTAAAACGCACAATAGAAATTATTAATGAAATAAGTCCTAGTTTTTGTGCCGCAAAATGGTATAACGCTACTATATGGTTAGGCAACGGAAGAACAGCTAGTTGTCATTTGCCGCCGGCGCATACAATACCTATAGCCGAGATCAGTCGTAATCCATCCGCACTACATAATACAACCTTTAAGAAAGATCGTCGATTAGAAATGCTAATTGGTAAGCGGTGTGACGAGTGCGCTTATTGCTGGACTGTTGAGGATAATGCGGCACCGGATGTATACAGTGATCGAGTTTATAAGACTAGGATTTACGAAGAAGATGAAATACTTCAACTAGCTAAATTAGATCCTGGATCAGATATTGATCCAAAAACTTTAGAAATTAGTTTTGATAATTTATGTAATTTAAGTTGTAGTTATTGTAACGCAGAGTTTAGTTCTACCTGGGCTAGCGATATTAAAGTTAACGGACCATATATTGAATTAAAGACAGCTGGCGGTGGAGCATTTCAAAATGCTGGAGAACATGCTTTGCCTTACGGAATTAAAAATGAAAACAATCCCTACATTGAAGCATTTTTTAAATGGTTTCATGCTAGCCTTAAAAACAATTTACAAGAACTAAGAATTACAGGCGGCGAACCTACCCGTAGTCCTTCATTTTGGAAACTGTTAGATGAATGTGAAGGTACAAATTTTGATTTTGCCGTTAACAGTAATCTAGTAATGGATCAGGTAAAACTACATCAACTAATCAATGCTAGTAAAAAGTTTAAGAAATTTGATCTGTATACTAGCGGCGAAGGATACGGTGCCCACGGCGAGTTTGTTCGTCATGGATTAGATTATACAGTATGGCGTAATAATTTAATACAGTTTGCCAAAGAAGGGAAATATAACATGATACATGTTATGATGACTATTAGTGCCCTAAGCATTTGGACCATAACAGAGTTTATGACAGACATGTTAGAACTACGTAAACAATTTGGCGGGCATCAGTTCCATATGAGTCTTAATCTAGTGCGTTTTCCTAGTTTTCAAAATTTAAATGTATTGCCAGATAATTTGAAACAAGCACAAGCAGACAAAATTGAAACTTGGCTAAGTAATGTTGTTGGGTTAAGTCCTGCTGAAAGTAATCAAATAGAGAGAATAGCTGTATATCTTCGAAACGTTGATCGCAGTCAAGAAGATACCGACAGCCAAACCAATAAGGTGCACGATTTAAAAAGTTTTACACAACAATATGCCGATAGAAAAAATATCGCATTAGCTAGTGTATTCCCAACAGAATTTATAGAATGGTTTAACACAATATGAGCGAAGATAAATTTTGTATAGTGCCGTGGATACATCTTAATACAGAACCTAACGGTCGTGTTAAGCCTTGTTGTGCGTATCTTGGGCAAGACTTTGGAAACTTAAAAGATACTACACTAGAAGAAATATGGAATAACGAACATACTAAATCTATGCGTAGAAGCTTTTTAGAAAATAAAATTCCAGAAGGATGCCTAACCTGTACTAAAAAAGAAGACAGCGGGGGTGTAAGCTATAGAATGGCGGTTACTGAAAGATTCAGCCATCATATCGAAAAAGCTAAAAGTAATACATTACCCGACGGTACCTACGAAACATTTGAAATAATTTTTTGGGATTTTAGATTTAGTAATATCTGTAACTTTAAATGTCGTATGTGCGGACATGGTAGTAGCAGTTCTTGGTTTGACGACTTCACTCCTGAGGAAAAGAAAACTAAGATAAAATTTCTTGATAGTTCATACTACGGAACTGATTTAATGAAATACGTTGATCAGTTTATTGATGATGTTGAAGAGATTTACTTTGCTGGCGGTGAACCATTACTTATGGCTGAACACTATCAGATATTAGATAAGTTAATTGCCAAAGAACGATATGATGTGTTTTTGCGTTACAACACCAACATGAGTACTATCAAGTATAAAGATTACGATCTAGTTGATATTTGGAAACGATTTAAAGATGTTAGAATTTTTGCAAGTATCGACGGCATTGATGAAAATGCAGAGTACAGTAGATCTGGAACCGATTGGCCTAGAGTGGAAGAAAACTTAGTCCGTTTATCGCAATCGAATGTTGGTTATGTAGTATCAACTACTATAAATATTCTCACTGTTTTTAATTTTACTAAATTAATTGATAAACTAATAGAATTAAAAATGTCAACTAGAAAAGTACTAGTAAGTCATGTTAACTGGCCGCAACATTATATGTCTTCAATACTACCTGAAGAGTTAAAAAATAAAGTAAGAATACAACTAGATGAACATTTAGAAAAAATAACTTCAATTGTAACTGAAGAAGAAAGTCGATGGCTAGCTAACTTATATAACGAAGTTAAATTTTATTTAAACTCAACAATTTCTCTAGAAAAAACATTAGAACTACAACAAAAATTTAAAAGAGATACTATAAAGTTAGACCGTATTAGAAAAGAAGATATAAGAACGGCTGTACCAGAATTAGCCGAATGGTTTGATACATTATGAGTGATAAATTTATTTGTGATTTTCCTTGGATACATCTGAGTGTGTTTCCACAAGGCAATTGTACAATTTGTTGTGTTGCCAAACATTCAGGTAAGGGCAACGGACATAGCTGGAACAGGGTTAGTGAAGATAAAACTAAAACTGTCACAGTTATGAATAGTAATATACCAGAGATTATTAACTGCGATAATTATAAAACTATTAGACTAGACATGTTAGCAGGCAAGGTACCGACTGCATGTGAGGGATGCCATCAAATTGAACAGGCTGGCGGAAAGAGTAAGCGCCAACAGGAAACCAATCGTAATTTAGATCACGCTGCACTAACCGCTGCCGACGGCTCTATTAAGACAGATCTTCGTCACATTGAATTACGATTAGGAAATTTTTGTAATTTAAAATGTCGAAGCTGTAATGCAGACTCTAGCACAAGTTGGATTCAAGATTACTATAAATTAAAAGATACAGTCAAATTAGCTAGTGGTTATCATTGGATTAAAAGTAATCCTGATTTTAGTTTTGATTGGGTAGACGATGAATCTTTTTACAACAGGTTAACAGAATTTGCTCCTAATCTAGAACAAATACATATAAGTGGCGGCGAACCATTTCTTGTACCTACTCACTTTAAACTACTAGAAAAATTAGTACGTGAAGGCAAAACTGATATTGCTATACATTATCACACAAATTTAAATTACAAATGGGATAAGATTACTCCAGCATTGGATCTATTGACTAAATTTAAAGAAGTACATATTAGTTTCAGCATCGATGATGTTGGAGAACGCAACACTTACATTAGAAGTTTAAGCGATTGGGATTTAACCATTAATAACTTAAAATTATTTTTAAATAATTACAAATTCATTTATCGTGTAACTCAAACTGTCAGCGTCTATAATTTTATGTATGTTGACGAATTAGAAAGATATTTGTCCAACAATAAAATACGCATTAGAGTAGGATTAAATCATGTTCAAAGCCCAGACTATCTATCGGCTAATATACTACCTAAACAAATGCGACAGGATAAAATTAATTCATTACACGGTATTATTGATCGACGCAATTGGGAAGATCTCTATGGCCATTACTACACTCCAGAAGCCAACGGACAGTGGGAATACTTTAAATATTTTACAGAAAAAATTGATACTGTGCGTAACGAAGATTTAAATAGTATTTTTCCAAAACTCAAATGAAATTTATTTTTTTAAAATCAGGCGACTATTTAGAATTAGAGCCTAACAATACACCCATAGCGTCTGTTTGGTTTGAAAGCATTTTTTCTAAAAAAATGAATATGAGTTATTTTGCTAGAGATACTTCGTTTATAACTCGTTCTAATGAGACTATTAATAATCTAAATGCTGCAATTGATATAGTTAATAAGTTTGCTGTAGAAAAAAATCTACCTCAAATCATGTTTAATAAAATTGTTGGTATTGATCAACAATGGCTCAATGCGTCACATAAAAAATGGGTATTGTACACTGACAGATTAAAAAATATAGTCAACGGAGACAATACGAAACAAAACTATCCCAGCTTTGTGAAATCCTGGCAAAATATTAATTTATACATTCATTCTTTAGAATATTACTATTCTGTTTATTTTACTAATACAAACGGAGCATATTTAGAAAATATTGATATTAAAATACAGCCGGAAGATTGCGAATACTCACAACACGATCTAATTTTAAGATTTGACGATTTAGGAAAACATCAGTATGACCAATGGATTACTGGAAGTTCAGTTGATGAAGAAACTAGCAATTACAAAACAATTTCGGCTAGGTTTGAATATGTATTTAATCCACAATTAAATAAAGGTATTCTTCCTAATCCAGCATATATAGAGTGGTGCAATCAAAATAATTTACAAGTTATGCCACCGTGGATTATTTTAGGAAACTTTAAAAAGAATAAATGGGAAATTAAACAACTCATGCATCAAAATTTATCTCGAGGATTAGAAGTAGGATTTGAATTATGAAAATTTATGTAAATGGGGATAGTTTTACTGCTGGCGACGGATTGTCTGATCCAGAAGTTTTTCCAGATTTGTATCCAGGGCATCATTCTTGCGACGTAGAATTTGACGTAGCATGGTGTAACAAAAGGCATGCAATGCTAGATAGAAATCTTGATTTACATAATCATTGGCAACTTAGTAATAAGAAATATGTGTGGGCTACATTATTAGGTGAACTAGTTGATACTATGCTAGTTAATGACACTGTTAATGTAGTTAATGGGGCCATTGGCGGATCATGTATGACGGGCATATCAACTAGAACTATTGCCTATCTTGAATCATTAAGAAGTCGAGCAGACTTGCCAGATTATGTTTTCATAGGCTTAACAAGCATTGGAAGATTAGGTTGGTATCACGAAGATACACAAGATATTGGGAAAATTTTTAATTGGGTTAAATCATCTATTCCGGGATTTCATTATCGAGGATATGAAAGTAAACATAAAAAATTGTTTGAAGCTATTTGGACAACACTCAGTGATGAAGAATTGCTTATTGATTATCTAAAAGAATGTTTACAAATTAAAAATTATGTTAAGCGGAGAATTGGAAGAGATCCTATTTTCTTAAACACTGTAGGTGAATTTTGGCAATACAAAGAAATAGTTAATAACTCTAAAAATCAATGGCTTCGAATGCTTTGGTTTGATTTATTAGAATTTGATAAGATCAATGATCGATGGTTCAATAAAGGAGCGTTCGAACAAATGACTGCGTGTGGGCACGTACTTCCGCCCGGTCATGCTGAATATGCTAGAGATTTAGCAAGAGAACATTTCGGATGGGGTAAAAGTCCGGATGATAGAGATGCCAATTAAGCATCTAGTATAGATTATTATTTTTCTACTAAGGGTTGCAATAAATTAAATTGATTTTGCAACCATTCAAAATCATTAATTTTTCTTAACTGGTTAGCATCGGCAATATTCAATAGCCCGTACTGTTTTCCAGCTCGAGCTCCTGCTATACTATATTCTCCATAAAGTTTATCAGATCCAACACTGCACCAAGTAATTAATCTATCTTCAGTTTCTTCTTGATATCCAGAATCAACAGGACGGCTGGCTAATTTTACACACTCTCTAAACGCAGATTTCCAAGTATTGAACGGATCTGTATTAAAAACTGTTAGATTACTAACTTCTTTTATAACTTTAAATTTTTTGCTAATTGCCATAGTCATGTCAACACTAGTCATTTCCATATTAATAGTTAAGTTTTTAGGCAATAATTTAACACCACCATAGCCGTATGTTAATCCGTTGATAGGATTTTTGCTTAACCAAACATGAACAATATCTGTATCGTGTTTAGGTAGTAGTAGGTCAAATTGAAAATCATCTTCTACTATTGCATCACCGTCTACTACCCAAAACATTGGAGTTGTTGCTAATTTTGCGGCTGCAATATGTGCTTGGTGAATACCTTTTACGCCGTGTACACGTTTAGCTCTTGGAAATCGATCAATTAAGTTAGCAAAATTTTCATCTGCATTAGGTTCGTTATAAGATATAAACACAATATCGTATAATTTTAATTTACTTGCCACAAGGTCATATTCTTTCTTTTCAATCAAATATCTATATTCAACTTCTCTTGCAGAAATAGGTCTTTTCTTCGATAATAACATTATACCGTTGTACTTAATTTCTTCAACATCAATATTTTTAAAGACGTGATTTATACTGAGCTCATACTTATTTTGGTATGGAAATTGAAGATCAAATTTAAAATCTGGTACAGGTTCAACTTCCGGAGGAATTGCCCAAAACATATCTGTATCAGCTGTGTTAAGAGCATGTTCGTAATCGCTAAACGTATCGATTACAAATTTGTCGTACGGTTTATATTTGCTGGCCACTAGATTGTGTTCTTTTTTATCTATAAAAAATCTATGTTCAATCTCTTTCTTAGATACTGGCTTATTTGTAGAAAATAACACAACACCGTTAACAAACGATTCCTGATCGTTAGAAATATTTTTAAACACATGATTTTCATTTCGATCATAGGAATTATGGTGACTAAAGTAAGTTTCAAAAATTTGATCATTAATTATTTCAATGTTTGGCCATACTACCCAAAACATTGTTAAAGGTGAATTTTTTAATGCAGATTGATATTCTGCATAATTGCTAATAATAAAAATAGGGTATTTTTTAGGTTTACTAGCTACTATATCGATTTCTTTTTTGTTAACATAAAATCTATGTTGAAATTCTTTTTCCGAGGGAACTGACTTTTTTGAAAACAATACAACACCGTCGTAGTTTTCACCATTTAACCACACATGAATATAATCTTGATCCCATGTAGAAACTTTGTAATCAAATTTAAAAGTATCAACAATGTTTAAATCATCCCATACAACCCAAAAGAATTTTGTAAATGCTTTCTTTTTAATGTCATCAAACGATTTTACATTATCAATTTTTTGAGAAGATGGAAATTTAGAACGAAATTGTTTCCAATTTTGTTCATCAATAATATTTTTACTTACATAAAAAATATCATAGACCATCAGTGGTCCTCATATATGTATTTGTTAATTTGATAGTTTCTTCGTACAAATCTAAAGTATATTTGCTCTGTTGACTATCTAGATAGGGATAATCAAAACCTAGTTCTAATTTAATTTTTTCACCTAATGATTTAATTTCTTCATCTAGACCATTACCGCCTAATTCTTCAAATGGGCGGCCATATTGATTCCAAATACCTTTAAGGATTTCAAAGTCTCGAACCTCTACATAATTCCAGTCGGTACAGTTTGCTAACCAAGTGCCTAATCTAGCACCATATATGGCATAAAGTCCATTTTCTTCATGAGCACCAACTGTTGACCACATACGTAATCTATGCAAATTGTGCCACCAAACACGTTCACTAATCTCTTGTGGTGCCACTTTAATTCCGTCAAGCAAGGTCATCTTAACGCCTTCACGAAATCCTGCTCTCCATGCTTGAAAAGGACTTCCGGTAATATCAGTATCACTATAACATTCTTTAAATTGACGATAACCATCTTCCCAACAAAAGTCTACTTGAGCACGATCACTTTCACTAGCTTCATGAGTTTTCATATTGAGAATAAAATCTCGTTTCCATATTTTAAGTCCGCCATTACCGTAAAGTAAGCCATTAAGTTTGTTTTTTCCTAACCAGCTATATACCTGTATCTTAGGATTACTTGTATCAATGTCTAGATTAAAGAATTTAGGATTAACTATATTATCAGCGTCAACCGTGATAACCCATTCAGTTTCACTTAACTCAGCTGCTGCCTTATGTGCAGCATCACTACCCTTCACTCCGTGAACTCGTTTAGCCCAAGGAAGTTTATTGCATAAATCAGCATAATGCTTATCTGCATTGGGCTCGTCATAACTTAAAAATACAATGTCAAGTTCTATTGTTTTCATATTGTTTCAAATATATATTTGTCAAAAATTCGTCTTGTGTAAACACTAAATCTATTTGGCAAATCTAATGTAAATAATTTTGTATTTTCTGTAATATCGCCTGCCCTAATGCTTAACATATGAAGGAGGACATTGGGGTCGTTGTAATCAGTTACTAAAAAAATCATTTCAGTTGCACCGTCCCAAATAATATTATTTGAGTATTTGTTGCTCATTGAAAATATTAATGTACTATTTTTTGTATCATGTGAAATTGTGATATCAGGATCTTGCATATTTGACCACTTTTTATCTATTATTCTATGCAAGATATCATCAATCTTTATTAGACTATGAGTGGAAAATTTGTTTAATTTAACTAATTTCTTAGTTGGTAGATCAACCCTATAAGAAAATAAATTTTCCGCACCTGTGGACACTGCTGTAGCAATTTCTTCATCAATTTTTATCTTATTTGTATTATCAAATACCGCATGAGAAGGATATATTCCAATTAAAGATCCGTCATCTTTAAATGTTGCATAGTATTCAACGGTTTGATTGACTGGTAATTTGATCCACTCGTCAAAATCCATTAGTTCTTGTTCCATGCAATCTCCTCTAACATACTAACTATTTCGTCATTAACTAGATCTTTTTCAACATAATGCACAATATTATGTTGCTGATAATTTCCTATTTTTAATTTTCCTTGGATATTAAAATAAAAACCAGCATGTTCAGTGACTTTATCAGCAGTCCATGACCAATTTTGAACCATAGGTTTCATATGAACAATGTTAGGAAACGCTAGATCATAACTTACAATATCACTTATATCTAAAATCTTTGCACTCAAGGCAAACGCTTCATCTGTTCCAACAACTTTTGGTTTATGTTTTGTAAGATATAAATTACTAAACTCCAAAGGATTTTTTATAATATATCTACCTAGATTAAAAAATTCTGTTGCAATTTCAGATCCCTGTTTAAAAAAAGTAAACATAGAATATAAATTAGGAAGACCGTTCTTTGTAAATGTTTTTCTATAAAAATCATTTGTAATTGTTTCGCCTCTATAGGTCAATGCCTTTGAGGGAATATATAATTCACAATTTTCAATAAAGTAATCAATCCAGTGACTATGATCTCTAAGGAAAATCATATCTGCATCAAGACATACTGTATTTTCAAAAGGAGATAATTGATCCATCCAACTACGACCATCCCAATACGTTTCCTTATCCCAAGCAATAACATGATCAAAGACCCAAGGGCTTTTTAAATTGTCAACTAGTTGAGGATTGTCAATTACTAAAGCAACGTTATCATATCCTGGCTTCTGAGTATTTTTAATACTTAATGCAAGAGCATAGGCTAATTTAAGATAGTCTATATCTTTATTTGAAGCAACTACAATTAAATAACCAAAGTTCATATTAACTCCAGTAATTTTTCTTTATTTCTAATAATACTTTGTTTGTTCATAATATGAACATCAGATCCTTGTGTAGTTGCAGCCCAGAAATCTCCGCAATTGAGTGGTTTTTCAATTAGAAATGTCAATCGATTTTCGATTACATCATGCAAAATATCTTTGTCAAACACCGTTAGAATAGGAGGAAGAGTGTAAATAAATTCTGTTTCAAACCCGTTCATGATATGTTTAGCAATGCTGAATGAAATATCATTTCGATATTGTCTTGGATCAAATCTAAATAGGTCGGCATAATATCTGTAATTGTCTTTAATATAATCAACTAATTTAAAAAAGAATCTGCTTTCTTCATTTTTAGTAAACATTACTGTGGTAGCCCAAAACATATGAATCCCAGTTTCACTTACACGTTGATCTAATATACCACTACGGTCACCCGTTATGTCATTCATAGAATGTCCTAACATTACGCTACTATCTGTGTTCCAGTACTCATTTAGTTTGTTAGAAAAAATTAGATAATCACTATCAATTAGCAAAGTTTGATCGTAAGGACTTAAATCCCAAACTGAAAATCTATTTGAATTTACAAAGGGAATTGTCTGGCTGTAGAAACCATCATGCAGTTTTCTTGTATTTTTTGTTCTAGGCTTTTCAATTTCAATAATCTTATCAAAAATAGACTCGGCTCTAGCATACATCCCTGATTCTTTTAACCAAGCAATAGTCCATTTGTCTGTTATTAAACTGACTGGTAATCCCAAATGTTTTTTTGCTAGTCCGCCAGAAATTATACCCATTACACCGTAATCTACTTCTGGGCCATTATGAGCAAAAATTAATACGCCTTTAGTCATATATTCAATAATTTTTCTACGGTCCTGCTGGATTTAATTTTTTCGTATTCTTCGTGATATTCGTAGGTGGCAGTAAAATACCTATCTAAAATTTCATCTCGAAATATTTGTAGGTCTGGAATTAAAATTGGATTTTCATTTTGATCAATTAGAGGAACATTTTCTGTTCTGTCTTGATCAATTAGCATTTGAACAAAAACTAATAGTGTTCTATCAATCTTAAATATACCGCCGGAGTGGCCGTAAGTCAATTTGCCCTCAATTTTTTCTTTAAGGGTTTTTCTTTGAATTGCTAGGGTTTGTCTATAATTTGAAAAATCTAAGGCAGCTTTTAGACGGTCGTCCATGGTATCTCCTATAAAACACGCACATTATTTATATGGCGTCTTATAGGGGATTAAAATTTATGAACCAGAGATTGCACTCAAAGAAGACGACGATGGGCCTACAGTGGTAAATGTACCACTTGGTTGTAAAAATCCAGAAGGACGAACCTGATCAACTGTTAGAGTAAGCGTACCGTCAACTAAATCTCCAGGAGGAATTGCCGGTGTTCCGCCTCCTGGTACTGGATCAGTGTATGCATCTAACCACGTTATTCTAAAATTAACAACATTGGCGGTTCCTAATGTATTGCTTGCAACATTACACGATGCTTCTAAACGCCATTTGTTATTAGAATATGCCGAGCTTCCTGAAATTTCAGCAAAAGTCTGAAAACCACTAGTTAAAGAAAAGAAATTAATTCCAGAGGGGCCGCCTACAAATGATTGAGCTCCTGCAGAACTTAATAAATTACTCCACGAAGTATTTTGTGCTTCACCGTTGCCGCCGGTTCTGGTGCTAGCAAATCGAATCTTTCCGCCTGCATTAAAGAAAAATCTTGCTTGTTCTGCTGTGGAAAATGTAACCGATGCTGTAGCACTAACTGATTGATACCACGATGAAGTAAATGATGTGCTGTTAATTGCTTCTGTTACAAACTGGCCAGTTCCTAAATTGAATCGATTGGTAACTGCGGTATTAGCAACAGTGTCATATTGAGAATTAGGATTGCTTGCACCAAATCTAATAACATCACCCACTGCCACTTGCACCAACGAAGCTGCTGATCCAGTTTGGTGTAGAATAGCATTGTAGATATCGTATCTAAGAGAATCCCATTGTGTTTTTGTTACAGTATTTCCAGCAGATACTAAAGAACTAAAAGTTGTTTGACCATAACCAAAATTACCGGATCCTGTACTCATGACGTTAATAATTTTAGTTCTGATTGAGTTGTAATCTGTTGCGGAAATGAAATCACCGATTGCCATAATTTATCCTTATAATACCAATGCTTCTATAACACCCGAATCAGACTGATGGTCTTCGAGGGCAATAGCAAAATAATCTGTGTCAGATTTATTAGCAGCTGATGCAGCACCGTACATATTTTGGGCCGGAACAAGTTTGTCACCTTTCTTAACTGTACCTTGTACTTTTACAGGTACTCGACCCTTCAATGCTATATATGTCCCGCCTTCTAAATCTTTGTTCATCATAAATCCAGGATTGGCAGATACTATGCCAATTGCTCTATCACCATATGTAGCGGCTGTAACTTCTTTTTCTCCACCAATTGCAACCACTGTTCCAACATCATATTGTTTATCTGCAAGGTATTTTTCTGCAAGGTCAGCATATTGTGCTGCGGTAGCAGTACCATCAAATGTATTTGCTAATAAATTACCAGAACTGTCTCTAGCTGCAATAGAGTTTGCAGTTTTAGTTGTTCTTGCAGATCGATAATTTGGATCAGTATCTACTGCTACGTCATCAATCTTTAATCTATCGGATTTATCAGTAACTCCAATAAATCTAGTTGCTGTTAAATTTCCTGCACCATCTCTAAGTGCAACTGAAGTTGCTACGGCACCTTGCTCGCCAACTAGACTGTTTAAACTTAAAGAATTGGTAGATGTTCCGGTAATATTTCCAATTACGTTTCCGGTAAGTGTACCGGTAAAACTACCAATAAATGTTTGAGTATCTGCATTAAATGATAAAACTTCATTGTTGGCTAGCAAATTACCTCTATGAATACCCAATGTATTACCTGTAAGATTGCCTAATACATTCCCAGTAAACAATGTAGAATAAACATTGGCCCATCTAGAAGTAGAAGATCCTAGATTAAAGAAATTAGTAGTTCCGGGAATCATTCCTGTTGAGGAGATAATTCCAACGTTTCTTAAATCGCTGTCACTTACTCGTATTCTTAGAGTTATTGTATTACCTAATCGATTTTCAATAACTGGTTCATCACCGTTTTCAACTCTAATACGCAGATCATTTTGATCGCCAATAGTAAGACCAGTGTCTTTAAAAGAAATTTCGTTGTCAAACGATACTTCACCTAGTCTAATATATTCTGAAGCTGGGTACCCACCTAGCCTTGCTGCATTACTTGCGGTACCCCAGAAATAATGATCTGTGGATGTAACTCCTGTTGTACCATTAGTGTTAACTAGATTAACACCTTTCTTAATTGTTGTGAATCCTGTAATAGGATTAATTGTACTGTTTAGTGTAAATGCATCTTTACTAACTATTGATATTACATCACCACCTGCTTGAAACTTTACAATGGTATGATTGTTGCCAATTGTATCTTTTACCACTTGAGAAACTACTGCACTTGCTCCTAGATCTGGAGGAGTTTCTGGACCAATTAATACAAACTCAGTTCCGTTCCAAGTATATAGTTGTCCTGCGCTGGTATCAAACCAAAAATCGCCTGACTGTAATCCGGAAGGTGCAGTTGGGCCTACTTCAGCTCCACTAGCTGTTCTAAATCGTGCGCCATCATAGAAACGTATTTTTTTATTGCCGCTATCATACCAAATTTGACCAACAACTGCCTTGGGTGGTGCTGAAGTATTTGCAAAATTTTCCATTAAATGCAAGAAATTTTCGTTCTGTACTTCGCCGTAGCCTGCGTAATTTTTTCCTACAAAACGCAGATCAGTGGTGGTATCAATGGTTCCATCGTCAACTGAGACTAGAAAAGTTCCATTAAATTTGTCTACTTGATATGCCATTGATATACTCCGTTCTAACTATTATTTATCGCTATAAAGCTATTTAAACTCTGCCTACTGCTACTTCGATAACTCCACTTACACCATCAAAATCAGCTAGAGCCTTGCCTATAATCGTACCTATTTGCGGGTTTGTTGCTTTACGGGCATAACCGCCACCGCCACTCATCAACATATCGCCCTTTTGTATTTTACCTCTTACTTTACAGGGTACACGACCTTGTAATGCAAGTGCAACTGTGTGTTTGCCTACACACTTGCTATTCATTAAATATGCAGGATCAGTGGAAACTACTCCAGCTAATCTAGCTGTACCGTCTTCTGCTAGTGTTACTTCAAATTCACCACCAAATTCTAGCACTGTTCCTGCTTCGTAATTTGCATCTGCTACATACTTTTCTGCAAGGTCAGCATATTGTGCTGTAGTTGCAATACCTTCAAAATAATTAGCATAGACTCTATTCCATTTAAAATTTGAGTGTCCTATGTTTTGAGGCGTTGCATTTAATGGCACTAGTGCTGGTTGTGCAGCGCCTCCTTCAGTCAAAGATTTATTACTATTCCATAGGGCTAGTGTCAGCGCATCTCCGGTACCAGCACCGCCTGTAGATAATATGAGTGAAGGAGTATTTGTGCTAACAAAACCTGCATTACTTAGAAGAGGGTTAGTAGCATCCGAATAACCAATTGTTACATTTTCAGTAAGACTAGGCCCAAAAGTTGCATAATTGCTTACTCGCAAAGTAAGAAGTGTTCCTACACTAATTAGATTAGAATACTTTATATCTACAGCTAACCTATCCCCTGTAAGAGTCTCTGCATTTGCAGGAACTGTGATATTTGCAGTACCATCAAATAGTACGCCATTAATTGTTCTTGCTGTTTCTAGTTTTGTGGTCGAAAATGCGTTGCCTGATAATGTAGCACCAACAAACTCGTTGGCTTCTACCCTAATAAATCTACTAGTTCCGGTAGTTGCTGTCACATTACCGCTGACATTCCCCACTAAATCAGCTGTAATAGTTCCTGCAGAAAAATCTCCTGCGCTGTCTCTAGCAACAATTTTACCAATAACGTTAGCAGAACTAGCATCTACCGACCACGTTGTTGCTGCCGATCCATTAAAATTTGCACCTGTTAAGTATGTGCCTCTTGTTAACGTGTTAGTTGTATTTGATCCAATTGTAATATCTGTTTGACCATCAAAAAAGACACCGTTAATTCGTCTACCTGGTTCTAATCTAGATGCACTAGAAGCATTACCAACTAACGGTCCAATTGCTGGTCTATTAGATGAAAAATTTGTACCTGCTTGTAGACTAGTAAATCCTGTAACTAAGTTGCTGTCGTCAATGGTAAATGGTTCGTCGGCACATATAACAAAAGTTGTGCCGTCTACTAAAATTTCTACTACTGCATGTTCTATGTTGGCATTGTCTAATATTGTTCTAGCTCTAATTCGAGTAGCGCCAAAACCTTCTACTGCTTCTGGTCCTATTAATTTCCAAAATCCCGAATCAAATATGAACAATTGATCAGTAGTATCTTTATACCAAAGAGCACCGTCAAATCCTTCGGGTTCTGTATTGCTGGTTGTTGCCGAGCCCACTGGGGTCCATGCTGTACCATTATAAACATTAAGTGATCCTAGCGATGTATTATACCATGCTTGACCTGTTATTGGCCGCGAAGGCGGATCTTCATTGGCAAAATTCTCTAGTAAGAATACAAAATTTTCATTTTGTACTTCACCATACCCAGTATAGTTTCTGCCAAGCAATCCTAGACTGGTTGAAGTATCTAGTGTGCCGTCTTCTAGCACTACTAATTGCCCGCCACTAAACTTGTTTATGATGTATGCCATTTATCGCTCCCCTACATATTTAACTATTAAGATACAAATATCCATGCGCCCGTTATAATCTGAAAAGTTTTAACTGTTCTAGACACTGCTAATCCAGGTGCTGCAATGGTTGCTGGTGTGAAACTAATGTTATTCAATCCAAACGCTGTTCCTGTTGGTGTAACAAATTCCGTCGATGATGTTGACAGCAACGGATTAATATCTAAGTTAGTGGTACCGTTAACCAAGAACGAACATAAAACTCTAGCTATTGTACCGTTGTTATATTCGACTACTGGTGCTATTTGCTCCAATAATGCGGCAATACCTGCATTAGAAATTCCGTCTGATATATCCATACTAAGCACAAGATTTCTAGATCTAACAGTATTATCAACGTAATTTTTAGTTGCTGCATCTGTACTTGTAGTAGGATCAGCAACACTTTTAATCCGCTTACTTCCTAAATTTAGGCCGCCTGTGCCGTTAATTGTTAGTGTTAGATCAGTATTAGATGCTGTAACTTCGATTGCAGCATCATTAAAATATAAACTATCAACTGTTAGCTGAGTTTGTGTACCGAAACTAGTAACGCCTGGAATACTGGTAATGCCAGCTCCTAACGAAGTTCCTGACAAAACTGTTACTCCGTCAATCTTAAATTCTTTTCCTGAAGCTAAATTAATGTGATCAGAGCTTGTCCACGCTTGACTAGCCAGTGCTGGAATAGCATCATTATAACCACCCGAAATAGCTTCTGAACTAGAAGCCTGTGCTGTCTGTCCAACATCGTGCCATAAAAACACATGGCTAGATGCCCCTTGTAAAACTAGGCCACCACCGGCGGCATTAGCATCAAAGGGAGTTACTCCTGTCTGTTTTGCCAGTACAATATTTTTATCTTCAACAGTCATTACACTAGTGTTAACTGTGACAACATCGCCGTTCACTGTAAGATTGCCTTGAATCGTTAAGTTTCCACCAATGTCTACTTCACTTGTAAGATATCCGTCATATATATTAACTGTTCTGGTATCGGCACTAATTGCAATTGCTTCTTCAGCAATAACATCTCGACGAACGTTAAAAACCATCTGCTTGTTAGATGCAATATTAGCAATAATTAAATTACCATCTTGTACTTGGAATTGTCCTTGGTTGGCATCACCTATAATCAAACCTAAATTTGAAGAAACAATAATCTGTCCGTTAATAATGTTTGACGTGTCATTTCGAACATATAAGCTAGCAAGTTGTCCTCCTAACTTTTCACTGTTAGTTGCAGTCACATTAAACTTTAGGCCAGCTAATGTACTTGCATTAAATCCAGGAATAATACTACCGCTAAATCCATCTATTGGAAGTTTTGGAGTAAATGCATCTTTTGAGAATATACCTATTAGAACTCCGTTGGTATACAAGTAGGTAATTACTCGACTTTGATTCAACGAGTCTAATATATTTGCCACACGTAATCCGCTAACCCCTTGACTAACAGAATAATCAGGGCCAAGCAAAATAGTGTTAGTACCATCAAAGAAATATAATTGTTTATCAGTATCATTAAACCATAAGTCGCCTACACCTAAATTAATAGGTTGTTGACTGGATATTGTTGCAGAGCTTACTGGTACAAACCCTGTTCCGTTATAAACTTTTAATTTTGATTCGTTAGCATCAAACCAAATTTGTCCTCTAATAGGACTAGATGGTTGCGATGTACTAGAAAAATTTTCTAAAATTTTAATAAAATTTTCGTTTATAGATTCGCCAAAGCCGCTATAATTTTTTCCAATAAGTGTAATATCTGTTGATAGCTCATCAACTTGGCCGTCTGCAACGGTAGCTAATATTGTTCCATCAGTTTTATTAAGTGTATATGCCATTTGTGTTTACCTTAGAATGCTGGTGGACCAGATCGAATAATATAATTTAATGTTAAAAACGGATTCATAACACTAAATTCTTGACCTAATGTTCCAGCAGTTTTAATGCCGCCTGATGTTGGAATATACTGACTTTGTCCAACAGTTGTAGGACCTTTATCTGATAACGATCCTGTATCGCTTGGAATTGCGGTATCAATTCGTGTGGCGTAATATTGTTGTCCCGTAGACCCTTTCATATTATGTTCATGATCAGGTAGATTTGAAACTGTTAAAATATTTGAACTTTGTCCGCCACCGTCGCCTAGGTTGTCAGGTGCTGTACCAGAAACCCTATCAACGTTTCCGCCTCCAGCGTCAACATATCCTCCTAAGGAATTAGGAACAGTTCCAGCATTATCCATGTTGTCTTTACCTAGAGGAAATCTGCCTCTTAGGTCAGGTATTCTAAATGTACCAATTCCAACTAAAGGAATAGCACCGTTATATGTAGTTCCTAACACATCAAATAAGTCACTGAATTTAGTTCTTTCAACTTCACTACCATCGCATAACAAATATCCGTAAGGTGCTTCTGCACCAGCATACGGCATAATTCCCCCAATGGGAACTCCTAGATCGGCAACAAACGTATCTCTAGTCTCTTTGATAAGACCCGATCCTGGTCTGTATACCAATACAGTGTCTGCTTTTATAGATATGTTTGGAAATGGCTCATCCTTACTGCTAATTAATCCCGAAGTAAGAGTTGTTGTAAAAGTTTTTGTGTTTCCGCCTACTTGTCCGTCAAACTGTAAATTTGGAGCTGTAACATCTCCTTCCATTTTAAAAGTTGTAACAAATTTCAAGTTAGTAGCAGTAGATGCATTTCCTACAATATTTCCTGTAAGAACACCTTCAATTGTTTCGGCTATTAGTGTTTTTGTTCTAACTGTGTTCCAACGTTTTAGCGGTGTTCCGCTGTCATAAAAATCAGTTGTAGAAGGCTGTAAATTGTCAACTTCACTAGTGCCAGTTACCTTGACTCCGTCACCTACTAATAAATTTTTACTAATTGCTGCGCCGCCTGCTGTTCTAAAAGTTCCATTACTAAAATTACTACTCGGCGTAGTATCAGTTAGAATTATTGCACCGTTTGTTTTAATGTTGCCGTCAACATGGAGTGCTTCTTCTGGAGATAGTATGTTAACACCTACTGTGTTTCCAATTACACGAAGCACTGTAGACGGTATACCATCTTTGTTAATCTGTAGATCGATACTACTACCAGAAGAAGAATTATAAATTTTAGAAGCTATTTCAGAAGTAGTCAAACTAAATGTACCGTCAACTCCTAATGTGATGCCTTGATTATTTCTAACATTGATTCCGTATTCAGTAGTATTGATAATATCAGATCTTAAAAATTTATTTGCAGGAATTTCAACGTCTGCAACTACTAAAGATTCTGCAGACGTTGCTGCTCCGTAAATTTTTGTAGGAAATCCGCCAAGCCCTACATCATTTTCTGTTATATTAAGACCCGATTTGATTGTGACAAATCCGGAAATAGATATTTTAGGTGTAAAGCTGTCTTTACTAAAGATGATAAGCGGAATGTCTTCAATGTAAAATATTAAAATAACTTTAGATACGTTGTCAGAATCAATAACTGCTTCAACAATAGGTCCGCTTCTAAGACCTGTAGAAAAATTAGGTCCTACTAAAATCCAACGTGTTCCTGAATATACATACAACTGTTGGTTAGTAGTATCTACCCACAGCTCGCCAACTTTACTTTGTTCAGTAGCTGGCTCAACTCCGCTTTTCTGAATATTACTTGCAGCTTTCCATGTAGTGCTATCCCATATCTGAAGTATCCCATCGGCAGTATTATACCACAACTGTCCTTCTACAGGATTTGCTGGTTGTGATTCTTTGGCAAAATTTTCTAACAATGCTAAAAAATTTTCAGCGATCGTTTGTCCGTATCCTGTAACATTTCGTCCTGGAAATGTTAAACTGGTATCAGTACTTGAAGTATTATCATAAACCGTTATGGGCAGTTTATTATCTTTATCGGTAAAATTAACAATATATGGCATCTGTTATACCTCTGTGAAGCTGGTCAAGCTCTGAATTCGAATTGTATAATCAATCTGTAGTAGTCTGTTCAATGACTTTTGCACAGGGTGAAAGATAACATGTGTTAATAGTTTTCCATTTCCATTAGGACTATAAGATTTCAATCCTAGCTCGTCAAATACAAAATTACCACTCATATCTTGACTGTTATCAAATGCTT
>Ga0315900_10001966_pt1 | contig 32264 bp, 20 predicted proteins | sample LakEriMetagenome_FD_203521 | JGI IMG/M metagenome (GOLD analysis project Ga0315900, IMG submission 203521) | Freshwater fungal communities from buoy surface, Lake Erie, Ohio, United States - Buoy 12 MA114 | ecosystem: Environmental > Aquatic > Freshwater > Lake > Lake biofilm | place: USA: Lake...
AGCTACAACCAAATTAGATGAAAACGTATTAGAAGCGATGTTACCATACATGCGTGAAGAATACGGAAACCCATCGTCTATTCATGCCTTTGGTCGCAAAACACGCTCTGCAATTGAAGTGGCACGTAAAACCGTTTCTAAATTATTAAATGTTGCTCCTGCCGAAATATTTTTCACTTCTGGTGGTACAGAAGCCGATAATATGGCGATTAATCAAAGTATTCATTCACTTGGCATCAAACATGCAATTACAAGCAAAATAGAACATCATGCTGTTGAAACCACTTTACAAATTTTAGAAAAGGAAGGTAAAATAAAATTAAGCTGGGTCAATGTTGATGCTAAAGGTAATGTCGATTTAAATCATCTAGAAGAATTATTGAAAAACAATGAACGTTCTTTAGTGAGTTTAATGCATGCTAATAATGAAATTGGGACCTTGTTACCTTTAGAGCAAGTAGGAGAAATTTGCGCAAAGTATGATGCTATTTTTCATAGCGATACCGTACAAACCATGGGACATTACCCGATGGATTTACAAAAAATTAAAGTTCATTTTATTACCTGTGCGGCCCACAAATTTCACGGACCAAAAGGTGTAGGTTTTTTATATGTAAACCATACAGTAAAAATCCAACCAATGATATACGGTGGGGCACAAGAACGTAATATGCGCGGTGGTACTGAAAACACTCAGGGTATTATTGGTTTAGCAAAAGCATTAGAAATTTGTTATGCTGAAATGGATGAACATATTGCTCATATACAAGGTTTAAAAAACTATATGAAAGGGCAATTAGAAAAAGAAATTCCAGGAATTGAATTTAATGGAGAAACATCTAACGAAAAAAGTTTATATACGGTTTTAAATTGTCGTTTTCCCGCTCACCCAGATGCCGAAATGATGTTATTTAATTTAGATATTATGGGCATTGCTGCTAGTGGTGGCAGTGCTTGCAGTAGTGGCAGCAATCAAGGTTCTCATGTTTTAAGAGGTATTGGTGCGGATGTATCTCGCGCTTCGGTACGTTTTTCTTTTTGCAAATACACTACCAAAGAAGAAATTGATTACACGATTGAAAAATTAAAAGGGATGTTGAAATAGTTTTCTTTGGCAACAGAATCAATTTTTTTGATAAAAAAGAAGCGTGAATCGTTTTAATTTGATGATTTAAAATAGAAAAGTAGTCAGCAACACAATCTCTATATCGAGATAAACTGCTCAGAAAGGAAGATTGTTAAATATTTACAATTGGTATTTAGTACCACTTCACTTTCAAATACACCGCATCGTCTATTTGAATAGTATTGTCTTTAGCATAAAAGTAAACAGAGTTACCTTGTTTGGTTTCTGCAAAATACTCATAACCATACCCATTAAAAAATACATTAGTTACTGTTACTTGTATATGTGCTTGCGCTTTGCTATCAACAACTTGTAATTGGTTTGGACGAATGTAAGTTTGGTTTTTAGATAATTTGACCTTACTTGAAATTAAATCATCTTGCTCCAAAATAAAATAACGACCCATTAAAGCGGCTACATTTTTTGTTTTTGGTTGATAATACACTTTAAATGTTTCGTCATGCTGTATCAACTTTCCATTTTCCATCACAGCCGTTTCATCGGCATAGCGCAAGGCTTCTTCAGGTTGGTGAGTTACTAAAATAGCTGCTGAGTTTTCTTTTTTTATTTGCTGACGGATATAGGTAAATATTTTATCTCGAAGAGGTAAATCTAAATTACTAAATGGCTCATCCAATAATAATACTTTTGGAAACTCAGCTAATGAGCGGGCAATTGCTACTCTTTGTTTTTGTCCAGATGAAAGCGTTACTGCTTTTAAATTTTTATAAGTAGTTAAATCTAATAAGCGCAGCAGTTGATTGGTACGTTTTTGTTTATACTCATCTGTATAACCCATCAACTTATCTTTAATATTTTCTTCAACCGTATGATTATCTAAAACATAAAAATCCTGACTTACAAAGCGCATATCTGCGTGGCCAGGAATTAAATTATAAGCAGGTCCTAAAACTAATTTATTACCTATAGTAATTTGTCCTTCTTGTAAATCTTCTAAACCGTATATGCATTTTAGTAAGGTAGTTTTTCCACTACCACTTTTGCCAATAATAGCTAGTATTTTTCCTTGCTCAGCCATCAAAGAAACATTGCTAATACCTTTAAATTGTGTGGAGTTGGGATAATTAAACGCTATTTTATTAACGGATAAGATATGCTTACTTGTTGTAGTATCCATTCGTAAATAATTGAACAAAAGTTTTTTCTTTATACTTTTTGCCTTCAATACCTGTAGCGGTTAGGATGCAAAAGTAAACTCCATCTGTACAGGGCTCTCCACTAGTTGTTCTTCCGTCCCAAAATCCATTTACCCTCTTGGTTTCAAAAATAACATTACCATAGCGATTAAAGATACTAAAGTTAACTTCTGTTATTTCATCTAAGTATGGTTTAAACACATCATTAATGCTATCAAAATTGGGTGTAAAAACGTTTGGCAAAATAATATGAGAAATAGAATCGTTCGTGTCAAACATAACAACAGTTTGTGCTTCAAAATTATTTATATTAATAAACAATCCTACTAAAATGGCTATATGTTTTAAACGATTCACCTAATAAATTTACAAAATTAAATTGTCTTTAAAAAATCGAGCGTATTAACATTATCTGCAAAATCAAAAATACTTGGTTCTTGTGTGCAGCCTAATGTAATCGTTTTCAACCCTTCTACTTCAAAGTTAGATACAATACATTGTAAATTTGGCAATAAAGGATTTATCTTTTCAACAAGGGAATCTTGATTAGTATATGTTTCAAAGAAAAGCACTGAAGTTGGAGCGTGCAAATCCGCACTTTCTTTAATCATTAAGAAGTTATTATCTAAAAATGGGATTAAGTCTAATAAATAGATAGCTCTATTGTATTCGTAATTGTTATTGTATTTTTTATTATCCAACACGTATTTAAAATCATAAACGGCTTCAAATAGCCCATCAAATTGATAGCCTTCTGGAACATAAATTTTGCTTACGTTTCTGCAGCCTAAGCCATAATAATCAAAAATATCTTTTCCTAAACGAGTTAGTTCTTCTTTGGTTTCTTTACCATTTAAAATGCCTATTGAACTTCTATTTTTTCGAATAATATTTGGGTATTTACTAAAATAATACTCAAAATGCTTAGCCGTATTATCGCTACCTGTTGCAATTACAGCGTCAAAATTAATGAGTTTTCCTTCGGAGAAATTTATTTTTGGTGCAAAGTCCTGTTGGTAATAAATTAGCATGCCCGCTAAAAAAGGGATAAAGGCTGGATCATCACTTGAAACTTTAATAAGGATGTTATGACCACTTAATAACACGCAAAGCATATCATGAAAACCAACAGCTGGGATATTACCAGCCATAATAACAGCCACTGTTTTTGGTTCTTGAGGTTCTGTAATGTTCTTAGAAAATTGGACAACACTTTTCTCTTCCAACATAAATCCTAAGCCTTTTAATGCTTGAGCAACGCTTTCGGGAGTAAACCAACCATTATATGAAAAAGCAATTGAGGTTAATTTTAGTAAATCATTATGAAAACGCTCCTCTTTAGGAAGCCATTGATTTGAAAAATGTCGGTTTATAAACAGTCCTAATTGAACAAAAGCTTGTTCTCGTTGTTTTAAGGTCATAAAAATTAATCTTATATTTGTAGTCTCTAAATTAAGAATACAAAACTAACGAAAAATGGCTATTAAAATTACAGATGAATGCATTAATTGTGGAGCTTGTGAACCAGAGTGTCCAAATAATGCGATATATGAAGGTGGTGCCGAATGGCGCTACGCTGATGGAACAAAAGTAAAAGGAGAATTTACTGGTAAAAATACAGGAATAACGGCTGATGCTAACGATCCTCAAACACCTTACAGTATGGATGTGTATTACATTGCTACTGATAAGTGTACAGAGTGTGCTGGTTTTCATGATGAGCCTCAATGCGCGGCTGTTTGTCCGGTTGATTGTTGTGTAAAAGACGAAGATCATGTAGAAACAGAAGATGTACTTTTAGCAAAAAAAGATAGTATGCATTTATAAATCAAATTTAAATAAAGAAAAGGCCATTCATTTTTGAGTGGCTTTTTTATTTAAATGTTTCTAAGAAAATTATTTCCCTGAATTTAAAAACACATAGCTAATAATATTAGCTCCCATTTTTAAGGCTTTTTCTCTGGCTTCTGGGCTGTCTTTATGTATTTCGGCACTTTCCCAGCCATCTCCTAAATCGCATTCAGCATCATAAAAGCAAACTAATCTACCTTTATAAATTAATCCGAAACCTTGTGGAGCTTTATTATCATGCTCATGCACTTTAGGTAAGCCTTTATCAAAATTATAGGCTTGATGATAAATTGGATGAGAAAAAGGAAGTTCAACCAATTCTAATTCGGGGAATACTTTTTTGAGTTCGGTTCTAATAAATTTATCCATTCCATAATTATCAGACACATGCAAAAATCCTCCGCCTATTAAATATGTTCTTAAATTATCAGCTTCTTGATTTGAAAATACAACATTTCCATGTCCTGTCATGTGAATGAAAGGATAATTAAAAATCTCTGTACTTCCAACTTCCACAATGGCTTGCTCAGAATTGATAGATGTTTTAAGATTAGTATTACAAAATTTAATTAAATTAGGTAAAGAGGTTTCTAAATTAGCATACCAATCGCCACCACCGCTATATTTTAATAATCCTATTTGATATGATTGAGCTACGGAAGAAGTGGCATAAATAAAAAGAGATAAAAGAAGGATGCGCGTGAACTTAAACATTATTGCTTGGCGAGTTTATAGTTTTTCTTTTCTTCAGAAATAGGTAAACCTAAATCGGATACGGTGATTTTATCTTTAAATTCTGTAAAACCATCCGAAGTAACAGTAATATCATAAGTTCCTGCGGGCAATGCCATCACAAACTTCCCGTTTTTAGGGTTAGGCGCAAAACTAAATTCTTCGTTACTTAACACATTTACAGCTAAGATATTGGCAATGTATTCTTTTGGTTGATTAAGAGAATCTCCTAAAGCAATGTTTCCCAAATACAAGGTTAGTTTTTGATCAATATCATTAAACTTTACTCTGTAGATATCTAAATCACCTTGGCCACCTGGACGTAAAGCACTTATATATCCAACTCTATTATCGGGTGTTAAACTAATACTTCTGTCGTTATCGGTTGTGTTAACAGGGAAACCCAAATTCTCTGCTTTACTCCAAGTATTTTCTTCTTGATTCCAAATACTTTTGTATAAATCAAATCCTCCCATCGTATTATGTCCTTCTGACGAAAAGTATAAGCTAACACCATCCGTGGATAAATAAGGAAAATCCTCGTGATAATCGGAATTAATTTCTGGTCCCATTTTTAGTGGCATACTCCAATTTCCGTTAGGTAATTTACGACAAATAAAAATATCGGTTTGTGCCTCTTTGTTTTCTCCTCTTACAAAAAATAAGGTGTTACCATCGGCACTAATCGAAGCTGAGTGTTCAATTTCTTTGTTAATGTGTTCGGGAAATGGTTGATATTTTACCCAAGCACCATTCTTTTTTACAGAAGTATAAATATCTCCGTATTTGTCAATGTGATCAATATACACTAACATTTCAGAACCATCGGCTTTTACACCAACAACTTGTTCATCCAGCGATGAGTTAATTTTAGGACCAGGATTCTCAGCTTTAATCCATTTGCCAGCGTCCACTCGTGATGTGTAAACATCAGACGCATAATAACCATCTACTTCCACACGACCCGCTGTTTGTCCTTTACGACGAGTCGTAAATGCTAAAAAACTTTCGTCTTGAGTAATCCATGGATAATAATCAGCAAATTCAGAGTTAATCTCTTTACCCAAATTAGTAAAAGATACATTAACTGGATTAAGCATCAAAGCTTTAGCATTCGCACAAATTTCTAATTCTCTGTCGGCTTGCTTTTTCTTTTTAGGTTCAAGCTCTTTGTATTTTTCAAATGCTTTTATGGCATCATCAATTTTATTTGAAAGACGGTAGGCTTCTCCTAGTCTTAGCCAAACTTTTGATTCAACTTTAGGATCTTTTGCACAAAACTCTAAATATTTAATAGCTTCTGATTTATTGATGTTCGTGTTTAAATAACACTCAGCAATTTTATATTGTATAGAAGCATTGTTTTTATCGGTTCTTAAAAGCTCCTTGTAAATTGGTAGAGCCATCAAAAAGTTATGGTGACTGAAATGTTCATCCGCATCGGCAATATCTCCCTTAACTTTGCTAGTTTGAGAAAACGCAACTGAGAACGTAAAACAACCGATGACAAGAAAATACCTAAACATATTGGATTACAATTTAGAAAAATATTTTCAATAATCATACCTATTTTTTCTGAGAAAGTTTAAACAACAGTTCTTTTTCTGATTTACTTAAACTTTCATATCCATTTTTTGATATTTTATCTAAGAGTGAATCAATGGTTTGTTGGTTACTTTGGCTTTGTTCATGCGTTTTTACGTTTTTATTAGAGTGTACTACTTTAAGCTTACTTTTTTTTGTTCTCTTAAAGAATGTTAACTCAGATATATCGTTTCCGTTTTTTAGCATGTAGCCAAAAAATAAACCAAAAAAGGCTCCACCAAAGTGAGATATTTTTCCGCCAGTATTCACATTAAAATCAATAATAGTAGAAACAGCAAATATTAAAAGGGCATAATATTTATATTTCATTTCGATGATGCCAAATAAACTCACTGGTAAATTAGGAATGTATAATGCTAAACTCGTCACAATACCTAAAACGGCGGCAGAAGCTCCAAACAAAATAGAATATTCGAACGTACTAGGAAAAATGGCTGATAGAATTAGTAAAATAATTCCACCCATTAATCCACTCATAATATAAACGAACACCAGCTTTTTTTCAGATAAAAAACTTAAAAAAGTTTGTGCCGAGAAATAAAGAAGTAACATGTTATAAAAAACATGACCTAAATCCTTATGCGAAAACATGTAAGTAAATAGCGTCCAAAATTTAAACATAAACTCATTTAAATTTAGAGGCAAAGACATATTTAAAGTAATAAAGTTAGACTGAAAAATACCAGTGCTAATATTAATAATGAAGAATATAGAAATATTAACTACCAATAAAATGGTGAGTCTATTATGTCTTTGCAATTCTTGTTTAATATTTTGAATAAAGGACATAAGGACTAAAAGAAGAAATTTTTATTACGTTTCCAAATTAGCATAATAATTATTCCCATTACCAAGCCACCTAAATGAGCAAAATGAGCCACATTATCATTTGCAAAAAAACCATTATATAATTCAAATAAGGCGTATCCAATAACAAGGTATTTAGCTTTTACAGGTATTACAAAATATAATTGTAATTCAGTATTAGGAAACATCATCGCGAAAGCAACCAATAATCCAAACACTGAGCCAGAGGCACCTAATAAAATAGTGTACTCGTTATGAAATGCACTAATAGCCAATTGTAAAGCGGCAGCGCCTAAACCACATAACAAATAAAAATTTAAAAAGCGTTTTGGTCCCCATAAATTTTCCAAGATTGATCCAAACATATACACCGCCAACATATTTAAAAAAATATGAGAAATATCAGCATGCATAAACATGTAGGTAATAAATTGATGAGGCTTAAAGTACTCGGTTCCAATTGGAAATAAATCTAAGTATCTATCTAAATCTATTTTATCAGCCAACAAAAATTTAGCAATAAATAATACTATATTGATAATTAAAATATTTTTAACCACCAATGGTAACTGCTGAAACTGTCTTGGTTTAAATTCTTGAAAACTCATGGTTTACAAATTATCTCTTAAAAAAAGCATCTAATTCTAATTTACTCATTTCCATCATCACAGGTTTTCCATTTGGGCTATACATAGGGTTTTCACAATTAAATAAATGTTCAAGCATTAAAGCTATTTCTTGTTCATCTAATTGTTTACCATATTTAATTCCCGCACTTTTTGCCATACTCTTACACATGTTTTCAAATGGGTCAATCTTCAGGTCAAAGGTATTTAATTTATAAGTTTCTAAGATACCTTCTACCATATCTTGTGTGTTAAATTCTCCTAATTCTGTAGGAGTTCCTTGAACTACAACCGTATTTTTACCAAAAGGTTCAATTTCAAAACCTAATAATTTAAAATGAGGCATTAAGCTTTCTAATAAAACATAATCATTTGGTGTTAATTCGATCGTAACTGGAAACAACACTTGTTGTGATGAAGAAACCGTGTTTTTATCTTTTGTAGCAATATAGTGTTCGTACAAAATGCGTTCGTGAGCACGCTGTTGATCTATCACCAATAAACCATTCTGATGAGCAGATATTATATATTTGTTGTATAATTGAAAACCTTTTACTGAAAAAGCATCGTGTTCAATTTGAGTTTGCTCAGCCTGTTTTTCTAATTGTAAATGTTCGTTTTCCGCCTTATAATCAGTATTGGCATAATTTTGATATAAACTTTCCCAGTTTTGTTTATTATTTTTTTGAAGATCACTCTCAAAAGGCTGTTTATAAGAAGAGTCCCCACCAGTTGATGATTTAGAAGTGCTGGTTGAAAACGGATTATAGTCGGGATTAACTGTTACAGTTGGTGCCGACACAGATTTTGTATAATCAATATCAAAACTCATTTCACTATTAAAATCTAGGCTAGGAGCCAAATTTGCTTTCCCTAATGCTCGCTTAACAGCACTATGCAATAAGGCATAAATAATTTTTTCGTCCTGAAATTTAATTTCTGTTTTAGTTGGATGAATATTAATATCAATAAACTCAGGATTAACCTCTAAAAATAAATAATACGCAGGATGTGCGTCATTAGCTATTAATTCTCGATAAGCTTCGGCAATAGAATGGTGTAAATAAGGACTTTTAATAAAACGTTCATTTACAAAAAAGTATTGATCTCCACGGCGTTTTTTAGCATTTTCGGGCTTACCAACGTATCCAGATATTTTAACCACATCTGTATCTTCATTTATTTGTACCAGTTTGCCTTGTAAATTTTTACTGAATAGTCCTGAGATACGTTCAATTAAAGTAGCTGGCGGTAAATTATAAATTTCATTGCCATTGCTGAATAATTGAAAATGAATATTTGGATGCGGTAAGCAAACTCGTTCAAACTCATCAATAATATGTTTTAGCTCAACGCTATCGTCTTTTAAAAAGTTACGGCGTGCAGGAATATTAAAAAATAAATTCTTAACGCTGAACGAAGAACCTGTTGGTGCTTGACACTCTTCTTGACGCATAAATTTATTACCTTCAATTTCAATTAGCTGTCCAACAATGTCTTCTTCACGTTTGGTTTTTAACTCCACTTGAGCCACAGCTGCAATACTAGCAAGGGCTTCACCTCTAAATCCTTTGGTATGTAATTGAAATAAATCTTCAGCTTTTTTAATTTTAGAAGTAGCGTGGCGTTCAAATGCCATTCGAGCATCCACAGGGTTCATTCCCATGCCATTATCGATCACCTGAACAAGGGTTTTGCCAGCGTCTTTCACTATCAATTTTATAAAAGTTGCTTTGGCATCAATGGCATTTTCAAGTAATTCTTTTACAATAGAGGCTGGTCGTTGAACAACCTCCCCAGCAGCTATTTGATTAGCTACACTTTCTGGTAAAAGAGTGATTACATTTTGCATGGCGCAAAGGTAATTTTTTACTTGATTTACCCTAAAAAAGAGATGGTATTTAGAAAATATTTAAAAAAAGTTGGTAATAAATTTTCAACAGAGCGTTTTTTGTTATATATTTCCAAAAAAATAAATAGGTTATGTCGACAAAAACTAAGGCTTCGTCAAAAAATAAAAAAGCAACATCTAAAAAAGTGGTTAAAAAAGTAGCTGCAAAAAAACCTGTTGCTAAGAAAAAAGTTGTGAAACCTGTAGCTAAGTCCAAGCCAGTTAAAAAATCGGCATCACGCCCTAGCGCGACTAAAGTAGCTGCTAAAAAAGTGGTTGCAAAAAAGCCTGTTAAAAAGGTGGTTGCTAAGAAGCCAGTTAAAAAAGTAGTTGCCAAAAAGATTGTCGTTAAAAAAGTAGCTAAAAAGGTAGCTCCTAAAAAGGTTGTAAAACCTGCTAAAAAAGCGGTTGCTAAGAAAGTAGCCCTTAAAAAAGTTGCTAAACCAGAAAAAAAGGCAGCTCCTGTGAAAAAGGCAGTGCCTGTAAAACCAGCTAAAGTTGAAAAACCAGTTGTGGTAAAAGTTCCGGTTGTTAAACCAGAAAAGGAAATCAAAGTAAAAAAAGAAAAACCAGCACCAGCAAAAAAACAAATAGTAGCGCCAACCACATTTAGAACACCAGATTATACTGCTCCAACAAAACCAATTAAAGAACCAGCTGGTAAGTTTGAGATGGAATTTGTCATCAGAGCTTCTGAGGACATGGTATTTGAATTTGTTAGCACAGAAAGCGGATTATCTGAGTGGTTTTGTGATGATGTAAATATTAGAGATGGTGTTTTTACTTTTGATTGGGACGGACAAGTTCAGCAAGCTAAATTGGTGAAAGAAGTTCCTCCACAAATGATTAGATACCAATGGTTAGATAAAAACGACGGAAGTTATTTTGAATTTAGAATACAAAAAGATGAATTAACTAACGATATATCATTGATTATCACAGATTTCGCTTCAGATAAAGCAGATGAAGTATCCGCAAGATTGTTATGGCATAGCCAAGTTGATAAACTACTTCACGTACTAGGATCGTTCTTTTAATAACTAAAACCATAGTTTCACCCAAATTATCTTCTGGTTTTGTAAAAAAAACCTAAATTTGAATATTAACCATTAAAACCATAATTACCATCGCATAAACATCTACTTAATTTTTTATTGAATCAATAATTTAATTGTAGTCCTATGTCTATGCAACTTCTTTCGGATAACGAGCTGGTTAAGCTCTACATGAATGGTAATGAAGAATCACTTTCTGTTCTTGTAAAACGTCATAAACGTCGTATTTTTTCTTATATATATTTAATTACTCGTAACAAAGCACTCACGGAAGATGTCTTCCAAGAAACATTTTTTAAAGTCATTCAAACTTTAAAAAAACAACAGTATAATGAAGAAGGTAAATTTTTACCTTGGGTATTAAGAATTGCTAAAAATTTAATTATTGATCATTTTAGAAAGGTAAAGAAAATGCCTTCTATCTCGACGGTAATTAATGATGAAGGTGAGGAAACCAGTATTTTTGATATAATACCTGAAGAATCAACCTCTTCAAAAGATACAGAGGAAACGAAATTATTTAAAAGCACTATTCGTTCAATTGTAAACAATTTACCTCCTGACCAAAAAGAGGTGGTGATTATGAGAACTTACTACGATATGAGTTTTAAAGAGATAGCCGAAATAACGAATGTTTCCATTAACACTTCGTTAGGAAGGATGCGCTATGCTTTGATTAATCTTAAGAAAATACTTGAAGAAAAAAATGTGGAAATATATATTTAAGCTTTTTGTTTATTGTTGATTTTTGCAAAAGCCTCTACTTTTCAGTAGAGGCTTTATTTCAATTCGGAAATTTAGATTTCTAAACTTCTGCAGTTTTTATTGGATTCGTAAAATAATTTATTGTCTATCTTTTTTAGTTTTATCAAATACCATTTGCAAAATTTGTTTTTCTTCTGCACTCATCGTTAAGCTTCGGCGAGCGTATACTCGGTTGGCCGTTTCTATCATTTTATCAAATTTATATTCTTCTATTCCTTCTGCTCCACCCCAACTAAAACTCGCAATATGCGTTGGAGGAAAACCCCCTCCAAAAATATTGGCACCTACTCCAACCACAGTTCCTGTATTAAACATGGTATTAATACCACATTTACTATGGTCGCCCATGATTAAGCCACAAAACTGTAAACCTGTATCTACCATCTTTTGCTGTGCGTAGCTATATATTTTTACATTCCCATAATTATTTTTTAAGTTAGAGTTATTAGTATCGGCTCCCAAATTACACCACTCTCCTATCACACTGTTTCCTAAAAATCCATCATGTGCTTTATTACTAAATCCAAACACCACAGAGTTGTTTATCTCTCCTCCTACTTTGCTATGCGGGCCAATTGTTGTTGGTCCGTAAACCTTCGTGCTTAATTTTAAGGCCGAATGCTCACATAAAGCAAATGGACCTCGCACTACAGAACCTTCCATTATTTCAGAATCTTTGCCAATGTAAATAGGCCCTGATTTTGTGTTTAAAATAGCTGCTTCCACGACAGCGCCTTCCTCTAAAAAAACTAAATCTGAATCTCCAATTACTTTATTGGATGATGATAAAGGTTTTGAGATTCTATCTCTTGTTAGCAATTCAAAATCTTGTTTAATAGCTTCTCCGTTTTTCGAAAAAATATCCCATGTATTTTCTACACTTAAATAATTAATTACTATTTGTTCAGAGTGCGCAAGAGCTTCTTCGATATTAATAGGAGAGGCTTGATTACTTCGAAAGGCAATTAAGGTTGTGCCATTTTTAATCCCTTTATTAAATTCTAAATTATTAATCTGAGCCAACAACTCAGCAGTTGGACAAATTTTACCATTTATAAAAACTGCATTATTAGTGTAAGAAGATTTATATTTTACACTTAAATAATCTTGAGTTTGAAAGGTTAACTTACCGCTCAAATATATTTCCCATTTTTCGGTAATCGTTAGAATCCCAAAACGTATTTCGGATACTGGTTTAGTGAATGTGAGCGGCAGTAAATTTTGCCATGTAGTATCATCAAATAAAATATAGTTCATATTAGCGAGGTCTTCTTGGAGAATTAATAGGTTGTTTTCTTAAAGTATCCGATTTTACTTCAGTTTTATTTTCGTTTGCAGGCTTATTAAGATTTGGACGAGTTTTTATTGGTGTATCCGACTTAATCTCAGGTTTAGTTTCGCCTGCGGGTTTATTAAGATTTGGACGAGGATTTACTTTAATTGGATTTACTTTTACCGCTGGACATTCGCCCTTGGTATCTCCATGACCTAAGTGCATAAATAATTGAGTCATTGGCACAGTCATCGTTTGAGGTGTAGCATTTGGATCTGAAGCTCCATGACAAATCACTGTTGTTTTTTGTCCAGTTGATGAAGCGCCTGAACTACCCGTTGTGTCAGTTGGAGTAACTGAACTCGTTGGACTACCGAGATCTTCTGATAATACAATGGTTTCACTTTTTGTAACTGATCCATCTTGATTTGTGGCTTTTATTACTATGCTATTAATACCTCTTTCGATATTGCCATTAAACGATCCCATTGAATTAGCAAAAGTAAATTGGGTTACTAAGTCGCCATTTAATTTAATTTCAATTTGATTTTGAGTAACATTTAAGGCTTTAAACTGAAAGTCGTAAAGCCTCGTACTAACTGTTGGTGTCCCTACAGGTTGAATAATTGTTAAAACTGGCGGTTTAGCTACTATTTTAGGACGGTAAATGACAGTGCCAGATTTTGTATCACTTCCATCATTATTTGTAGCCTTAATTTCTAACGTATTTGGTCCAATATTTAAGTTAGCTGGAAAAGACAAATTAGATCCATCATAACTATAGTTAGAAATAACATTACCATTATATTTCACTTGTAAACCACTTGTATTTGGCATATTGGTAATTGAAGCCTTGTATACATAATTTACATTTTGTGAAATTGTGCCGCTAGAAGCTGGATTTATAAATGTAACAAAAGGAGGTAATAACAACGCAACATGTGGTGTATAATTCACGTGTATTGTTTTTGAATCTGAACCAATTTGATTGGTTCCTTTTACAGATACTGTATTATCACCAGATAATAAAGTTGTCTCAAATACCACTTCTTTTGTATTAATATCATATGTAAAATTATTTTGTGCAGCACCATTAAATAATAGCTCAATATCAGATTTACCATTAACATTTAAAACAGATAGTTTAAACACATAAAACGCATCGTCGGAAGCATTCATTTCGAACTGAGGATTAATTAAACTTACTACTGGAGGAATGGATATACCTTTTGGTTTATAAACTACGATACTTGTTTTAGCATCTGAACCATCGTTATTAGTAGCAGTTACTTCAAATATATTATTACCATTTACTAAAGTTGCATTGCAAATAACTAAGCCACTAGTTAATATAAAATTTGAAACTACGGCTCCATTTAGTTTTACTATTAATTGAGATTTAGAGCTAATATTAGTTACGTTGGCTTTAAATAAATAACTAGCAACAGAGGAAGATGCTGGAGAACTTGCTGGATTAGTAATCACAACCGTTGGAGGAGTTTTAACGTCAACAGGTTTTGTGTAATTGACATTAATTGTTTTTGAATCCGTTCCAAATTGATTTGTAGCCTTTACGACTAAGGTATTAAAACCAGTTACTAAAAAGCCTTGATAAAATAACTCTTTGGTTGTAGCATCATAAGAAAAATTAGTTTGAACTATTCCATTAAATAATAATTCAATATCCGATTGATTGCTAACATTAACAACAGATAATTTATAAAAATACTTATGCGTATTAGACGTATTATTAATTGTTGTAGGATCGATTAAACTAACCACTGGTGGAACACCAAATGTTTTTTGCTTATACACAACTATGCTAGATTTTGAATCAGAACCTTCGGTATTGGAAGCAATAACTTCAAATATATTGTTGTCGTTTACCAATACCGCAGGGCAGTTAATTATGGTATTTGTTAGTGAGTAATTTGAAACAGCTACTCCATTAACCTTCACAACTAATTGTGATTTAGAAGTAATATTTGTCACGTTTGCTTTAAAAGTATAATCAGCAAAAGACGATAATCCTGGATTAGTTGAGGGATTAGTAATTGTTACAACAGGAGGTAATTTCACTTTTGTTGGTGCACTGTAGGTTACGGTAATTGTTTTAGAATCTGAACCAAAAGCATTGGCTGCATTAACAACTAAAGTATTACTTCCTAAATTTAAATTGCCAGAGAAATCAAAAGTTTTTGAATTAATATCGTAGTTAAAAACACTAGTCGAAATACCATTAAATGTTGTAGTAATGTCATTTTTCGAAGTCACATTAAGAACTGACAATTTAAAATTATATAGTCCCGTATTAGTAGAATTAGATGAATTTGAAGGATTAATTAAATTTACTACAGGAGGAATTCCCACCATTTTTGAATCTCTATAAACGATATTCGTAGATTTAGTATCTTCTCCAACTGTATTATTTGCTGTAATACTAATTGAGTTTGAGCCTGGATTTAAGTTTGCCAAAAACGTCACTTGTTTGGTTGTTGGGTTATAATTAAATGCCGTTGACATACCATTATAATAAACAGAAATTCCATTTTGTCCACTTACATTTAAAACTTGTGCTTTTACATTGTATACAGATGCTGTTACTGTTAAAGCAGGTTGAATAGGATTAATATAAGACACAACCGGGGGATTGCCAGCTGGTTTTGGCAATTCATAAACTATAGTGGTTGATTCATTATCAGAACCTGCTGCATTGGTAGCAATTATTTGTATGGTATTGGTTCCTGAATTTAAACCAGCAGGATATTCTAATAAATTAGTTTGAGCATTATATGAATAATTAGTGTAGGTTGCTCCATTAAACTTAAATTGTATTTGATTGGAGTTGTTTATATTTAGTATTTGGGCAGCAATGTTATATTGCTGATTATTTACTATTTGTCCGCTAATAGAAGGATTAACAAACGTAATCAAAGGTCTTTGAGGTAAGCCATCAACTGGATTAGTTGCAACCACAGTTTGTGTAGTTACAATCGTATTAGTAATTGGATTGGTAGCACCTGGATTTGGTGTAACCACTGTGTTGGTGTACACAGTTTCATCTCTTGGAGGATTGGATTGATTTTTATGCTTACCTCTTAATGTAAATACAAAATTAATACCTGTGTAGTGATAGTAATCATTACTGCCAGCAATCATATCCGTATTTGCACCAATTTTACCATCCAACAAATCGGCATTAGTACCTAAAGGAAAAGTTACTTTATACTCCCACAACATCGAAAAACCTGGAGAAAATTGGTAACCTAATCCAATTCCTGCGGATGGAGAAAACGTAATTAAATCACCGTTTTTACTTCCAAGAGCGTACGATTCATAATTTTTGTCTATTAAAGCATTGTACGAACTTATAGTTTGAGTTTTGTTTCCAGTAGAATCTACTTTACTAAAATCATACATTTTACCTTTTCCATCAAGTAAATCAGATTTAGTTCGATAACTTGTAACACCTACACCGCCCCACAAATTTAACAAGACATTAGTTCGCTCTCTTAATCTATTGAATGTTATTTGAAGTTCTAGAGAACCTTCACTTAATTGCATTCTATAATTATCATAAACATATTGACGATTGATTGGAACACTATCCAAAAAATTTACCCTAGTATCATATTGACCATTATACGCGTCATTACTTTTAACGTTATAATTTCGACTAAAATCCATCCCGTATGTATTTGCTGCTAAATAACGTCCTCTGATGGCAAACGAAAAAATATTAGTATTATTCTCATGAAAACCTTTTTCAAGAGTTAATCCACCAGCCATGCCCCAACAGCTTCTATAATCAGCAGTTTGCCATGCACCCCCTAAATTTAAACCTAAGCGCCAAGAGTTATAATAACGTGTATAATCTTTTTGAGAAAAAGATTGAAATGATATTAATACAATAATTAAAAAGTAAATTTTTCTCATTTAATGAAGTTTATCGTTGTTTTTATAAATAATAAAACACAGGCTAAAAACCTATGTTTTAAAAGTAATAATTATTGTGCCAAAAATTTAAAGTTTTCCCATTTCTACAATCTTAAACTCTGTTCTTCTGTTCTTAGCGTGCTCTTCCTCCGAACAAGGTGTATCGTTTTTACAGTTATTTAACAGTTTGCTCTCCCCGTAACCTATAGCTTTTAATCTAAATTTATTAATTCCTTTTGAAACTAGATACTCAACTGCAGTTTTTGCTCTTTTTTGGGATAGACTTAAATTAAAAACATCTGAACTTCTAGAATCAGTATGCGAACTAATTTCTATATTTAATTTTGAGTTAGAGTTTAAAACTGTGATGACTTTATCTAAAATATTAAATCCAGTTGCATCAATTTTATAATCTCCATAAGCATAATATAAACTTTCAATAATTGTAATAGGCGATTGATTAATTTCCTTATTTTTATTTTTTAAAGATAACACTTCCAACCAAGGATCGTCCACTGAAAAATCGCCCAAAGTTGATTTATCAACATCTAATAAATCAAATGAAAATTTACCATTGGCATTGCGCTTTATTTCCTTGTATATTCTACCTTTAGAGTCGGCTAAATATATTTTCGAAATACTTGTAAAACGCGGATCAGTTTCGTCGATAGCAAATAAATAATTTTTGTCGGCACTTAAATTTTTAAACGCGAATTTCCCCTTTTCATCGGTTATTATATTTGCAATTACTTCAGATTTATTGAATATTGTAATTTTGGCATTACCAAGAGCCTTCTTGTCTTGGTCATATAAATGACCACTAACTCCCATAACTAAATCCACATCCTCAACAGCTAAATCAGACATAGTGGTCTTATCACTTTCCAACAATGTAAAATTAAAATGACCTTTTCCATCTGATTTTAAAACTTTCACAATTTTACCTACCTTATTGGTTAAAACGATCCTAACCTCTTTAGGTAAATCATCCCCTTCAACTGTGAGTAAGTAGTTTTGATCATGAGTTAAATTTCTAAAGGCAAAGGCGCCAAAATCGTTTGTATTTGTCTCTTCAACAACATCGCCAAAATCATTACGAATAATTACTTTTCTATTTGCAATAGGTTTACTAGGATCTTCACCATATAACAAATTACCTGCAATACTTAAATCATCATCATTATACAAATCAGGCATTCCATTAGGATCCACTGGTAAATTTTTAAATACAAATTTTTGTCCAGGACCGTTTGAATGAGTTATACGCGATATTTTAGAATTTTTATCTGCGAGGTAATACCTAGATTTATTTTTCAAATTAGTTTCAGTTCCTTCAATTTCAGCCATATATTGTTTATCAACATCTAAATTATTAAAAACAAAATACCCTTTATTACTTGTCTTTGTTGAGTCAATCGCTTTTCCCTTATCGTCCAATAAATATACCTTAACACCTTTTGCAGGATCGTTAACATTTTCTGTTAACAAAACAATCCCATCAATTGAAATATTTTTATTGGTGAATTTAAAACTATAAATATCATCTTCTCCTTTACCACCTTCTCTATTTGATGAAAAGTAACCAACTGTATCATTTAAAAAAGTAATTCCAAAATCATCAGATTTACTATTGACATAAAGCCCTTCATTTCTATTTAATAACCATCTTTCTTGTATTTGTTTAGCCGAAAAAATATCTAAATCTCCAAAACCAGGCAAACCATTTGATGAAAAATATAAAGTACCATCGTGTTTAACAACAGGAAAAACCTCATCACCAGAAGTGTTAATATCAAACCCTAAATTAATTGGTTTATCCCATGTATCTCCATTCTTTTTGCACATCCAAATATCTTGGCCACCAAGTGAGCCAGGCATATCAGAAGCAAAATATAAAATTGTTCCATCTGCATTTAATGCTGGGTGAGCACATGAATAATCATCACTATTAAAAACAAAAGGTTTTGATTTCGAAAACGAATTTCCATTTACTTCTGAGAAATATATTTTAGCTCTATTAACAAAATTTTTATCTTTTTTATTAACGATATAATTTACCCTTGTATAAGCTGCTTGCTTTCCATCCTTACTAAATGAAATTGGTCCATCATGATATGTTGAATTCACTTTTTTTGAAATCAACTTTTCTTTTTTCACTTCATTATTTTTTATTTCAGCAGAAAAAATATTTAAATATGGTTGATTATTCAATAAAGATTTTTCAAAATCAACTATGTCATTTACTTTTTCAGCAACAAAAAATAATTCATTATTAATCACTACTGGGCAAAATTCTGACCGATTTGTATTAATAGATTCGATGTTTTTAATTTCGTATTCTTTTGGTTTTGACTCCCAATATTTTATTTCTTGACAGGATTTTAAGGCATTTTGAGCTATTTTACTAGTTTCATTTTCTTCTAAATATGCGAAGTATTGATTTAAGGCCTCTTTATATTTATTATTAGACTTTAAGACATTTCCGTAATTATAATTTACAATAATAGGAACCTTACCTAAACTTAGTGCTTGTGCATAACAACTTTCTGCTTTGGAATAATTATTTAAAATACGATAGCAATCAGCTAATTTAATAAGGGCTTCTTGCTTATCTTTTGAATTTTCTTTAACAATTTTTTCGTACGCAGGAATTGCTTTAGCATAACTGAAATTAGAAAAATGTTTTTCAGCTTTTTTCATTTGTGCAAAATTCACCACTGAAATAAACAACAAAAATGTGATTATGTATATATTAGCTTTTCTCATAGAATCCTCAGAACATTTTACAAATAACGTGGAGATAACATTTTAGACTTAAAAGTATTCATGTCAAATCCAATCATAATTTCATGACCATTTCCTAATGCTCGTTGCACTTTACCTGGAGCTGTATCAAATGAATAACCCACTTTAATATTTTCAGTAACTATTACCTGTGCTAAAAAACCAATTGAGCCACCCGAGCGAGCAAAAACTCCAAGCCATAGTTTTTGCTTGATTAAAAAATTAAGATTCAAATCTAAATTTCCAACTCCGTTAGCAGATTTCAAAATAAGTGTTGGATTAATTACTAAATTTTCTCCTGCTTTAAATCCTTTACTCACTATAGCAAATACATGTGTATTTAAACGGTATGTTAAATCATACTCAATTTGACTACCTGTTGCATTGGTATAAGCAACATTATCATTATATATATAAGCAGAATTTAAATGAGTGGCACTAAATCCCGCATAAAAAGAATTTGATTTTAAAAATAATCCAGCATCAAAATCAGGTTTAAATTTATTTGTAGAAAGAGCGGCAATAGCATTTGTTTCGCCAGGGTCTTTATAATTCATTTTATTAAAATCAAAAGCGTAATTTACAACACCGGCTCTTAATCCAAAGGATAATTTTAGCTTACTAGTTATTGGCAAAATATAAGAAACGTTGCCGTAAGCAGCAGTAACTCTTTTAGGACCAATGGCATCATTATACGCACTAAAACCTAGACCTATTCTTTTTTTCTTTAATGGCCCATGAAAACTGAATGATTGTGTGGATGGCGCACCATCAAATCCACTCCATTGTTTTCTAATATCTAATACCGCACTCAAAGCATCTTTCGTTCCCGCGTATGCAGGATTAATAACCATTTGATTAAATTGATATTGACTATATTGTGGATCTTGTTGAGCGAAAACAGGTAACGCAAATGCACAAACCATTATTAATACTATTCTTCTTATCATCATTTTTAATTTGTAATTTCTATCCATCCTTTTTGCAATAATTTTTCAGTATCATCAATAATAATATAAAAATAAGTCCCATTCGTTAAAGCTTGACCGCTAGTGGTTTTACCGTCCCATCTGTTTTTTAAATTATCATAATTAGTTGTTTGAAAAATTCTATTACCCCAACGATTAAAAATATACACTTTATTATTAGGGAATTTTTCAATATTTTCAATGACCCAAAAATCATTAATTCCATCACCATTTGGAGTAAACCCGTTATAAACAAACACATCGCAATTTGAATTAATATCCACTGTAAATACAATATTAGAAGCGCATCCATTAAAATCAACCGCATTTACAGTATAGGTTGAATTAACTGTTGGTGTAACAATAATAGTGTTAGGAATTGGATTAGAGCTCCATAGGGGAACATTTCCTCCAATTACAGAAAGAACAGCTGAATCTCCAACACAAACTGAGCTAGGAGTAGAAACAGGTGTAACAGCTGTTCCATTTTGAGCGTCAATAAAAACAGTACTTAAAAAAGCGCAGCTATTTGTTCCTTGTCCATAAACGGTGTAAGTTATTGGTGCTGTAATTTGAACCGTTTGCGATGCTCCAAATAAATTATTTGGTTGCCATAAATAATTAACAGCATTACCGCTTGCAGATAAATTTACTGTTTGTCCAACACAAGCTAACGTTGAACTTGCGGATGCTGATACAGATGGTAAAGGCAAAACAATTAAACTTAAAATAGCCGTATCTGAACAAGTACCTCCATTAGATCCAATTACACTATATGTAACGTTTGAAAATGGCTGAATATTAATCGTATTAGTTGTTGCGCCAGTTGACCAACTATAATTACTAGCACCATTTGCAGCAATTGTCATTGTATAACCAAAACAAACACTAGTTGATGGCGAGTTAATACTTACGGTTGGAGTATTTACCACATTAACTAATGATGTAGCAGACTTCTGACAACCTAAATTATTTGCTCCAATAACAGAATAAGTTGTGAATGTGGTTGGCGTCACGTTAATGGTATTTAAAGATGAACCACTTGTCCATGTATAAGAACTTGCACCACTAGCACTTAAGGTGATATTATCACCAGAACATATTGTTGAAACAGAAGGTGTAATTGCCACATTTGGCAAACTAAACGATGTAATACTAACTATTTTGGTATTAATACAACCAAATAGCCCTGTTCCTGCTACTGTATAAATTGTTATTCCTAGAGTATTTACAGGGACAGAGATTAAACTACCTGTAAGAGATGAAGGTAATAATGTAAATGTGTTGGCGCCAGTATTTGAAAAAGTAACTAAACCGCCCAAACAAACCGTATTTGTATTAACATTTGTAAATAAACTAGGAGGGGAGACTACTTTAATAGAATCTGGTTTAGAACTAATACAACCAAAAGGAGTAATACCTGTAATTGTATAAACTGTAGTAACAGTTGGGCTAACAGTAAATGAGTTTGATGTAATTCCTCCTGGATTAGTTGTAAAATTAGCTGCTCCTGACAAATTAACAGTTGCTGTTTTGCCTGCACAAATAGTTTGGTTTGCAGGGGTAACCGTTAATGAAGGCAAAGGATTTACACCTATTGTTATAGATGACGTTTTAATACAACCATTTAAATCCTGAACAGTTAAAGAATAATTTGTAAAGGGTAAAATAGTTGGCGTAACTGATTGTGAACTAACAGTTACGCCATTACTCCAATTGTAAAGATATGTAGTTCCTACTCCACCAGAAACCAAAGCTGTTAAATCAACGCCATCTCCTGCACATACAACTGTGCTTGATGAAATAATTGAAATTATTATTGGTGAAGGCTGAGTGACTATTACTTGCTGAGTTGAAGAAACACCACAACTGTTAGTAACCACACAACTATAAATTCCTGCACATAAATTAGCAGCAATAGAGGCAGAGGAGACCGAGGGCGTCCAACTATAAGAAAATGGAGCACCACCAATGGAATTTAATACAGCCGTTCCATTACATAGACCATTACATGATGGTGGTGTAATATTTACATTCACTGTTGGTATTGGGCACGCGGTAACCTGAATAGTTTTTGTGGTACTTGCCAAAACACCAGATGCATTAATTGTTAATGTGATAGTATGAGTTCCAATTGTATTGAAAGCAAGAGATGGATTTTGAAGAGTGCTTATTGTTGGTGTGGATGCAAGGCAAGTGTAACTCCACGATGTAATCGCATTAGTGGAAGTGGATAAATCTGTAATAGCAACCGATTGTCCAACATTGATAAAAGAAGAAGAAAGGGAGAAATTTGGTGTTAACGAAAAACATAATCCATGTGTGCCTAGCAAATTTCGATAAGGACTATTTACCATTGCCGTTTGCATTCTTGTTTTTTGCTCCTCGGTAAACATATACATTGCCGCGTCATCAGTATAATCAGCAAAATTCATAAACATTACTCCTTCCGCACCTGTTGGAGGAGAATTAGAAGGGCAATTATTTGGCAAATAAGGATAAGTTTGAGTTCCATACGTTGCACCAACTGCCGCTGGCGTATCATTACAATAATCAGTAGCACAGGTTGCATCACCCCATGTGTGTCTTATTCCAAAATAATGAGATAATTCATGTGTGCTAGTTCTTCCAAATTTATAAACGGGGTCATAAATGCCAGATGGAAAAATATTTTGAGAACCAAAAGTAGTTGCCTTACACCATAGCCCATCCGTAAGAGCTGTTCCACCACCACTTATACCAGTCAATCCAGACAAAATTGGAAAATTCGAAAAACCAATTAAACCAGTTGACGCATTGACATCCGTTACCCAAATATTTAAATACTTATTGGGGCTCCAGATGGTTGCTGGTTTAACAATCGTATTTATGAAATTCATAAAAGTTGCAGCAGTAGTATATGATGTAGGATTAGAAGCGCCAGGAATAGTATTCCAATGTCTTCTTTCAATTCCTGGTTCTGCTAAATTATTCCCTAACGAATCTTTTCCGGCTAAACAAAAGGTAATGCCAGTATTAGCAATTCCAATTCTTCCTAAACCATCCTTACTAGTTGCGGCTATTATAGTATTAGTAGCGTATGCTTGAAAAGCCGCTGCGGGATAAGAACTTGAGTTAAAACCAATTCCTGCGAAATCATTATTTAATACTTGAATCTGAGAATTTAATTGTCCCTGAGCTAAATTAGGATAAGTTCCTAATGCCTGACCTCCGTGAATAACATGAATAATGACTGGTATCTGATACGTCGTTTGAATTCTACTAGCAGCTGTTGAACTATTTAAAAAATCAATGACTTGCTGTTGAAATAAAGAATCGTATTGTGCCGAAGGAATAGCAGTGCCACAACCACGATTAGGTAATTGACAATAAAGCTTTGAAAAGCTAAAGACTAAAAACAGTATAAATCCTTTTACTTTCATTTTTCAGTTATTTTCCAGATAACTCTACCCAGCCTTTTTTAATTCCATTTCCATTATCTAATTCAATCACGTAAAAATAGGTACCACTTGGAAGATCATTTCCTCCTTGCGTTTTACCATTCCAAACATTATCAGAATTATTATAATTAACAGTGTTCCAAATTTTAGTTCCCCATCTATTAAATATAGTGACTGTATTATTTGAAAAATTTCCGATATTTTCAATAATCCAATTATCATTTAAACCATCTCCATCTGGTGTAAACCCGTTATATACAATTATATTACAGGGTTCGGTACTAGCGGTAATGGTATAATTAAAAGCAACAGAATCAATAACAACACTGCTAGAGTTAACTGCTCTAACAGAAACACTATAATTACCTGGAGTTAAACTATCAACACTCGTACAATTTTGAGCAGGGCAAACAGAGGAAGGAGTCCAAACATATACTAATTGAACGGCACTGCTAGGTGATGAATTAAGTACTAAAGAAATAAAACCATCTTTTTTATTTAAACAACTTTCGTTTTGATAAAGAGGTGTAATGCTTAAATCAAATGCTCCTACAATATCTGGTTGTAAAAAACCTTGTGTAATAGCGTTTATTCCATTGGATACAGTTGATACGATTGGTTCGCCTATATTGTAATATACTTCTACTCCACTTGATCCAACAGTTCCTCCTCCACCAGCAGAATTTATGACTGCAGGAGAAACAGTTTGAGAGAATTGTTTTGCAACAATACCAAAAACAAATATGATAATTATAAAATATTTCATTGTATTATTCAATTACCATATAGTTAAATGTGTATGTTCTCACTATTGCAGCCATACCAACATTAAAGAAAATGCTAAATCCTGTATTTGAAACCGTTGACACGTAACCTTGAACTCCTGCTGCATTAGCATTTGACGGAGTTATTATAACATTAGGGGTAACTCCCGCAGGATAAGACTTAGCGAATTGTACTTTTATCATTTCTTGGTTGGCAGGGATTGCAGTAGCAACTGTTGTAATTGAAATTTTACCAACAACATCATTACCAATAACAGTTGAAGTTGATATTGATGTTACCGTTGTAGAAGATGTTGCATTTGTTCCAGTTGCTTTAATATGTCCGTTTTCTACCCATAAAGATAAAGCCGATGAAAGATTTGACGGATTATTAGCAGCGTGAACAGCCGCACCTACACCGTTATTGTATGATAGAACAACATCTGCAGGATTTGTGTTTGAGTTATTTGCATAATTTGCTACCACCCCTCCTGTTGTTCCTGCGTTTTTATAGGCAAAAACAACTGGTCCAGTTCCTGTATTTGTTAACTCTGATGTTGCCATACCATTCGCTCCTGTTTGAGCATAAATAGCTCTACCAGTACCGGCAAATGACATGATTACATCTCCTGAATTAGAATTTGAAAAATTTGCAGTTGGAGTTGTAGAACCAGAACTAGATGCATTTATAGCTCTACCTGACGAAGCCGTTGCATTGATAGCATTTCCTGTGTTGTAATTTATTGCATTTATAGCCGCAGAAGAGCTGAAATTGTCAAACTGAGAAGTAGCACCATTACTATTAGTTCCATAAATAGCAACACCCGATGAGTTTGAATTAGCTTGAATAACTGCGGCAGTATTTGTTGAATTTGTATTTGATGCATATATTACTGTTCCACCACCGTTTGATGAGGCTGTTATTGCAATGGCATTACTTGTAGCATTTAATATTTGAAAATCACCAGCGCCACCAGTTCCTGAGTTTACTGCTCCCAAAGTAACTCCAACTCCACCAGATTGCGCTTCAATTGCTTTAGCTGGACTCGATGCATTATAGATAGCTGAAAAAATACCGTTTCCTGTACCCGCTTGTACTACTCTAACGCCATCAGTATTGGTAGTAGTGCTCATGTCAACAAAGGCACCAACATTACCGGCTAAATTATTAACTAAATGTAAAGAGCCTAACGGATTAGAAGTGCCCAAACCTAAATTACCATTGTTTACATTCATAAACATGTAAGTTTTAGCTGTACCATTATTTTCATTTACCAAAGACAAATGCGAAGTACCATCTACATTCCAAATCCATTCATACGTAGGTTGATTAAAGTTTCCTAATCTTAATTGCTCTGCAGAAGGCCCACTCATAATATGTAAAGGGGATTGAGGTGCATTTGTTCCAATACCAACTTTATCAGTAGTTACAGATTGTGTTACAATTCCAGTTCCTTGAATCCATGGAGATAAACCCGCGCCAGGTTGCCAACTAGCATTACCTGTCGCATCAGATGTTAAAACATGCCCCGCAACAGCTCCTAAAGGAATTCTTAATCCTGATATGACTTCTAAATTACCTGTTCCGTTAATTTTAAAAGCATCCTTGTTACTATTTGTACCTGTTGGTACTGCTGCAAATATCAATTCCGTTCCTCTGGTTCCAGTTGTAACATTCTCAGTTGTTTTAGCGTAAATTTTAGCGCCATCTCCGTAATTTGAACCATCATGTCCTGCAAAATTTAATTTACCTAATTCCTCGTTAATAAGAACTTGAGTTCTTGGTCCTGCTCCAGCATTATTATTTCTTGTCAAATTAAGCTGACCTGATTGACCAAACCCTTCAGATGCAATTCCACCCTGAGCAGTTGCTGTACTTGTCATAACATGAAAAGTAGTTAATGGTAAATTTAAGTTATTAATAAAAACATTTCTATCACCATTAATTAAAAATACCTGTCTTTCATTAGTTCCATTATTATGAGCAATATTAAAGGCATCTGCCACTCCGCCAGTATTATTTCTTGCTTCAAATGAAAAATAACGACTAGATCCAGTGTTTGAAAATTTCACTCTACCAAAATCACTTATTGTGGGTGAAAGTATATTAATATGGGGGGATGCAGGTGATGAAGTGTGAGAAACACCTAGCCTTCCTCCTAACGAGTTATTAATTCCAACTCCAACACTATTAGTTAAGGTACTTGGATAAATAACACCACTAGTTACCGACCAATTATTAATAGAAGATAAATTAACCGTATTAGTTGTAGAACCTGATTGTAATGTTGTTCCTGATAAAGTTAATGTTGGCGTCACTAAAATAGTTTGTGTTCCTGTAGTAAATACACCAGTATTATTATTGTAAGTAGACATAGGAACGTTTACTGTATAATTTGGAGAAACATTGTTTACAGTTGCAACACCTGTACCAGTAATCGTTGGCGTAACTGCTGGAGACGTATTACTTATTGTGAAATTTGGCGCTGTACCTGTCACGGAAATTCCAGTACCTTGGGTATAATTATTTAAAGTATGCGTATTAATTGCCAAACCATCTGTTAATCTTAAAACGTTAGTAGCAGGCGTATAAGTTAACGCCGCAGGAGTAATTGTGATATTACCACCAGCAGGGGTTAAAGTGATGATTGAGTTACTAGCAATCGATAACCCTTGAGTAGAACTAATAGTTTGATTTGGGTATAAACCTGAAACCGTAATTCCTGCCGTACCTGTTAGAGTAGGTGTTACAGAAGATAAGGTATAATTTGGTGCTGTTCCTGCTACAATTATGTTAGTTGATGAGGTAATTACTGTTGTTGAACTAGTAGGTATTGTTAATGTTTGAGTTGGGTATGAACCTGATAATGCACCTCCAATAACTGATAAAGTTGGTGTAACAGACGATATCGTGTAATTTGGAGCAGTTCCTGCTACACTAATATTTGTGGAAGGAGAAATAACGGTTGTACTACTGGTAGGAATTGTTAATGTTTGAGTTGGATAAGTACCTGTTAATGTTCCACCAGTTACCGACAATGTAGGGGTAACCGCACTCACCGAATAGGTATTCCCCGATGGTGTTACTGTAATATTTGAATTACCTGAAACAACCGTTGGAGTGGGAAGAGAAACAGTATTTGTGGTTGGACCTGAACGAAGAACATTACCTGCCAGAGATAAAGTTGGTGTTACGGCAATTGTAAAAGCTCCCGTTGAAAACACACCTGTGTTATTATTGTAGGTTGACATGGGAACATTAATTGTATATAACGGTGCAGCATTAATTACACTAGCAACACCCTGACTAACATAAGAGGCAGTTTGCACAGCAGTAGTTGGAGTCCACACACCACCAATCAACTTTAACATTTGGTTTGCTGTTGGAGCAATAGTGGAAACTGGCACACCTTGCAATTTAACAACTGTAGATGTATTAATTGTACCTAATACATCTCCATTTACAGTTGGTGTATATTGACCTGCACTGGTTAACCTGCCATATGTGTCAACAGAAAAAGTTGGAACAGCGTTAGAAACATTTGCTCCATAACTAAAAGAGGTAACACCGGTAGGGACTAAATCAATTGTGTTACTAGTAACTGAAATATTATTAACTGTTCCAACATAGGTTGTTTGTGTGGGAATGGTTAATGTTTGTGTAGGATAAGTTCCTGTTAATGAGCCACCTACAACACTTAAGGAAGGTGTCGTAGAACTCACTGTATAATTTGGGTAAGCTCCAGTTACAACAACGTTGGTGCCAGATGAAATAGAAGTTGATGGACTAGATACCGATGAAATAGTATAACTAGGATAAGTTCCTGTAACTGTAGTTGTACCAGCTCCCGTTAAAGTTGGAGTGACTGCACTAATTGTGTAATCAGGGGCAGTTCCTGTTACAACAACATTGTTTCCAGATGAAATAGAAGTTGATGGAGAGGATGCCGATGAAACTGTATAACTAGGATACGTTCCTGTAACTGTTGTGGTACCAGCTCCTGTTAAAGTTGGAGTAACTGCGCTAATCGTATAATCAGGGGCAGAACCAGATACATTTATATTTGTACCAGAAGATATGGTTGTTATTGGACTAGCAACTGAATTAACTGTATAGTTAGGGTAAGCACCACTTATTGAGGTAGGTCCATTTGTGGTGAATGTCGGATTTGGCACATTAACGGTAAAAGTACTGCCTGTTGTAGGTGTAACAGTTGCTATACCGCTACCTACAATATCAATGGTATTCGTACCTGCTCCAATTAAGGTAACCGAACTATAAACGGTTGCTCCATCAGATATTGTTAACACACTTGTTCCAGGTGTATAACTTAATACTGGAACAGGCACATCCACGTTAAACACATTACCTGTAGTTGGAGTTACCACTGCAATACCTGTGCTTGTAATAGTAGGCGAAATGGCAACAGCAGTATTTGTTATAATACCACCTGTAATATCAATGCCCGCACCAGCCGAGTAACTGGTTGCAGCAGGTGTATTAACAGTAAATGTATTTCCTGAAGAAATAACTGTTGCCGATCCAATACCAGTTATGGTTGGAGTAACAGCCGTTGCAGTGTTAGAAATAATTCCTCCAGTAATATCAATTCCTGTTCCTGCCGAATAACTTGTTGAAGCAGGCGTAGTAACCGTAAATGTATTTCCTGATGAAGTTATAGTGGCAGAACCCGCTCCAGTAATTGTGGGAGTAACAGCAGTTGCAGTATTTGAAATAATACCACTTGTAATATCTATTCCTGGTCCTGCAGTATATGAAGTTATTGCAGGAATATTTATGGTATAACTACCAGCAGAAGATGTCACCGTATTAGGGGCATTAATGGTAATAGTAGGAGTTGACCCAGCATTTCCAGATGTTTCGGCATATAATGCGTAAGGCACACTCATAAATTGCTGCGTACCTACAGAGGTATAAGATGTTCCACCAGCAGGATCAATAGATACCTCTAAAAAATATGGTCCAGCAGCCCAGTTTAAACCAGTAAATACGCCACTATTAATTGAACCAATTCCTAAAGTAAATAAGCCAAAACTATTGGTAGTTTTAGTATGTGTTTCTGAAAAAACAACAGCTCCAGCAGCACTTCCTTGATGTAAATCTAATTTGATACCAATGTTTTGATTTGACAGAACTGAACCTGTTGTATTTCTGGCAACCCCTTGATAAGATATTTGTTGCGGAGCTTGACCAAATGAGATGAGAGTAATACTAGTTAGTAGAGTAAAAAAAAGTTTTTTCATATTGTATTATTTATAGCTGATGCTTATTCAAAAGAAAATTGTGTAAATCGGTTTAAATAATTCGTAAAGTAATTGTACCTCTTAAAATTATATAAAATTTTCAGAAAACGACATGCAATTATCAGACTAATCGACTATTTTATTTGTTAAAAAATAAAGATTTGTCGATAAGTCCAATTATTTGTTCAGAAAAAGCTTATTTAACTTAAAATTTGTTTGAGAGAAGCGATTTGTTCGGATGTTCCTAATACAAACAATTTAGATTCTGCAATTATTCTGGTATCCGCGCTTGGATTAATAATATACTCTCCAGTTGCTGTTTTATAACCAATAATATTTGCTCCTGAGCGGTTCCTGATTTCTAAATCTTTTAGTGTTTTGTTTTTTAATTCGTCTGGAATTCTTTCAAAGGAAATTTCTTCTAAGCTTATATTATCTCCGCCCTCGGCCGTAATATGATCAATAAACTCCATCACATCTGGCTTCATTACTAAAGACGCCATGTGGGCACCTCCTACCTTATCAGGCATAATAACATTGTTAGCACCGGCAATTTTCAATTTAGTATCCGAATTATCTTCGCTTGCACGAGAAATGATGGTTAAGTTTTTATTTAAGTTACGAGCAGATAATACAATAAACAAATTATCTGCATCAACTGGCAATGTTGTAATAATAGCTTTAGCTCTTAAAATACCTGCTTTAATTAACACCTCATCTTGCGTACTATCACCTGTAATAACTAAATCAGAAAATTTATGATTAAATGACGATGTAACTTTATCGCTATTTTCTATAACCACAAAACGAGTATGATGTTTTTTTAAAACTTGAGCAGCCTGACGTCCATTACGTCCATAGCCACAAATAATAACATGATCAGATATTTTATCAATAGTTGCGTTCAATTTTCTATTTTTAAAAAACTCGTTAAACTCACCGTCAATGACAAATTTAGTAATTGAGGAAACAGCGTAAGCAAATGTACCAAAACTTGTGATAATAAGAAATGCTGTGAATAATTTACCTTCAACAGATAATGGATGCACTTCTTGATAACCAACAGTAGCAACTGTAATTATTGTCATATAAAAGGCATCAAACCAACTATAATTATCAATAAGCACATAACCAATAGTTCCTACCAACCACAAAGTAAGTAATATTACTAGAGGCGCATAAAAACGATAATATGATTTGAAAACGTTGAACATAACAACGCCAAATTAATGAAAATAACTTAAACTTAGTTAAAAATAAAAACTAGAAATTGAAAAAACTACAAATCCCAAACACTTCTACGGCGACGGTAACTACTCGGCTTAAAGCTTTCTTTATGCTCTAAAATAAAAGCCATAATAAAGTAAATAATAATAGGTGAACCAAAGGTAAAAAAAGACAAATAGATAAAATACATACGAATATGAGTGGTTCTAATTCCTAGTTTTTTCCCCCACCATTCGCAAACACCAAAAGCGTGTTGTTCAAACCAATATCTAATTTTATCAATCATTATATTGCAAAGTTATAAAATTGTTTCAGCTATTTTTTATTTCGAAGAACTTTTGAGCAAAAACTCTGCCACATTGCAGTGAAGACATGCTTTCTTTGAGCAAAGGTTATCCAACAAATAGATTTGTGCTTGGCTTTCTAAAGCATTTTCGGTTTTAATACCCAATTTGCTAAACTCTTTTGTCTTGGTATTTATCTCTGCCGGAAGCTTTGATAATAAATCTAATGCGTACTCTATATAATAGTCATTTAAACTATGTTTCGACATAAAAAACAAATAAGGCACAATGGTATTAATGACTATATTTTGAAAAGCTGTTTCTCCAAATTGCTTCGAACTCTCTTCCGATTCTGTATCAAATTTATAATGTGTATTCCAATAAGCATTTGGTTCTAATTCAAAAAACACTTGTAATGTTTTTAAATCTGGTTTTTGCTCTATTAAATGATATAAGGACTTTTGTTTATTTACCAAAGAAGCTAACTGAGCAATTCTAATCGTTGGAAAATTAACAGGCCGTGTTTTTGAAAACTTCCAAAGTTCTTTTTTAAGTGGAACTATTTGGTGTTTATGTTTAAAAAACTCAAACTCGTTTTGTAATTGCTTGGGATACTTATCTTCAAACAACTCCTCCAATAAACCAGCTGTACCAAAAAATAATGCTTCTATTTGAATTGCATTATCGGCGTATTTTTTAAGCGTTGAG
>Ga0315900_10001970_pt1 | contig 32244 bp, 25 predicted proteins | sample LakEriMetagenome_FD_203521 | JGI IMG/M metagenome (GOLD analysis project Ga0315900, IMG submission 203521) | Freshwater fungal communities from buoy surface, Lake Erie, Ohio, United States - Buoy 12 MA114 | ecosystem: Environmental > Aquatic > Freshwater > Lake > Lake biofilm | place: USA: Lake...
CCCATCGCCTTCTCGATCAGCAACCCCGTAGCATCCAGCAGCGGGGTACCGCCGCGGGGGAGGAAGGTGCGGTGGCTGAGCGGGGTGGCCTCCGTGATGGGAGCGCCATCGAGCACGATGTGCTGCGGGTCGCGGCTGTCGAACTGCACCAGGGTGATGCGGGCATCGGGCCCTTCGGCCTGCTGCTGCTTCAGGAAGGTGTTGAAGCCGCCGATCACGTCATCGGCGATGCGGGCCATGGAGCCGGAGCGGTCCAGCAGGAAGTAGATGTGGGTGGTGGGCTGGGTGTTCATGGGTTCGTTGGTCGGGGTCCGGGATGTGAACGGCCCCCATTGGAACGGGCACGGCGCGCGAAACATGCGTGCGCATAATGCAGGGACACGGAGGCGCACGCCCGCACGTACACGGGGGGGTAAGAGCCTATTGGGGAGCTACGCATTTGGCTCCGCGATGGTCTTTGGCGACCATACTTCGTTGCGGGATCCGTCACGTAGCTCTGGCTATGCTCCGGTTCCGCGCCTCGTCTGGTCGCCAGATCCTCAACGCTCGCTTCGAAAGGGCAGATCTCCAACAGGCTCTATGCCGAAGATGGGGGTGGGGGTGCGACAAAGTGTGACGGGCCTTCGAGAGCAAGGGTGGCTTCGAGAGCCTCAGCCACCCGCGTCTTCGAAGGCATCTCGCACTGTCCTCAACGGCACCGGTGGTTGAGGACTTGCGCTGAGGCATCTCGAAGCGCCTCGAAGGCCCCGCACATCCCGATACGCCCTCGCCAGCTCGGGCAACAGTCCCGGTTGCCCGCTGATCAAGGCCTGCTTCTTCCGGCGTTCCCAGCCCTGCACCTGCTTCTCGCGCTTGAAGGCGAGATCGATGCGCGGATAGTGCTCGTGGTAGACCAGCTCCACAGGTCCGTACTTGCGTGTGTGTTCAGCCCCTTCACCGCGCTGATGCTATCCCACGCGGCGCTCCAAGTCCGTGGTGCTGCCCACGTAGTACGAGCCATCCGAACATAGGAGGATGTACATAAAGCCATGCATGATACCAAGAGTAGGATGCGCTCGAAGGCACCGGTGGCTGAGGACTTGCGCTGAGCTCGGTCGAAGCGCCTCGAAGCCACCGTTCCGACCCTACTCGCCCACCCGCTCAGCCACCACCTCACCGGCGGCGTTCCGGATGGCGCCCTGCTCCAGTTTGCCCATGGCATAGCGCAGGTGGAACTGCTGGCTGCCGTCCACATTGGTGAGGAGGCACTTGCCATCGCGCAGCCCGTGAACGAAGCGCACCCGGGTCACCAGGCGGCCGTCGGCGTTGTATTGCTTCCAAGTGCCATCGGGCTTGCCGGCCAGAAAAGCACCACGCTCGGCCACCCGGCCGTTCTCGTGGTATTTCACGAACTCCAGGCGACCATCCTCCAACCAGCGCTCCTCCTTCACCTGCCCGTTCGCGTAGCGTTCGGGTGTGGTGTGTGCGCTCAACGTGGCGGTGACTGCCAGCATCAGGGAGAGGATGATCGTGCGCATGGTTCCTATTCGTTTGAGACACCAAGTTAAGCATAAGGACACCATTTGTAAACATTGGCTTAACATGAGGTTCGTGCACAGGTGGTCGTTCATCCTGCCTCGCCTGATCGTGAAGCACGGTAAGTGGATGAGAATGAGCCATTTGGTTTGTTGAGGGGGGCCTCGAAGGTCCGCCGGTCAATTGGCTGGGGTCCAGCAATGAGCTACCTAGAAGCAATCCGGGGTCAAGGGGGAGCATCGTTGATGCCCGTCATGGACCGCCACCCACCGCGCCGGTAACTTGGGGAAAAACCAGTTCATGCGCCTAACCACCCTTGCGGCCTTGGCCCTGTTCGGGGCCGGGTCCGTCCATGCCCAGCCCACGCTCACCCAAACCACCAACGGCTTTACCGTCGGGCAGAGCTACACGCTCAACTACAGCACCTATGCGGGTCCGGGTTCCGCAGGGCCCGACCAGACGTGGGATTTCACCGGCCTCACCGTGGACAGCACCACCTTCGTGCAGTGGGTGGACCCCGCCACCACCAGCAGTGGTGCGCTCTTTCCGCAGGCCACCATCGCCGAGGTGTGGGAGGTGGTCACCTTCAGTGACCAGGATGCCACCGGCCTCTACGTGCAGGGTACCGATGAGCAGGGCACCATCGTGGCGCTAACCGATACGCGCCGTGCGCTGATGTGGCCCTTCACCTACGAGGATGCTTGGAGCGACATCTACGCCGGCACCTACTCGGTCACCGGTTTGGATGTGACCCGCACGGGCACCTATGGGGGTGAGGCTGATGCCTTCGGCACCCTGGAGATGCCTTGGGGCACGGTGACCGATGCCCTCCGCGAACACATCACCGCCGAGCAGAGCGATGTGTCCCCCTTTGGCACGGTATCGCAGGAGATCGATTCCTACCAGTGGTTCGTGGTGGGCGAGCCCTGGCCGGTGATCGAGGTGGTGACCAACACCATCACCACGCCCTTCGGTCCCTTCGAGGCCACCTACACGCTCTGGATGAGCGACCCGGTGACCGTGGTGACGGAGCGCACGGCGTGGCCCCCCCTGCATGGCCGGATGCTGCCCGGCGGTGCGGCCTACCTGGTGGACCGGCCCGTGACCGGCCTGCTGCTGGATGCCGCAGGTCGTGTAGCCGGCACGCTGACGCGACAGGCGTTGATCGGCCTGGAGGGCCTGGCTCCGGGCCTCTACATCGTGCGCGGGAACGATGGCGCCACGGCACGCTTCGTGCGCGAGTAGGGGGAGCGCTGGCGGACGGCCTGTGCGCAACAGGATCGGGGATCGCTGCAGGGAGGTGTTCGCGCGTGTGCACGCCGAAGACAGCCTCCAGCTGAAGCACGTGGACCTCGGCCCTGCGCCGCCATCTGCATGTTCCCGGACAGACCTACTGCCGCCAGATGCCCTGCTTGCTCAGGGCATCCAAACAAAACGCTGGGCACCTGCCGAAGTGCGCAACAGGTGTGTTCCAGCGGCGAGCTGGCCCACCGGGAGGGTGTTGGCTCCCGGCTTCAGGGCATAGGTGCGCAACAAGCGGCCCTGCAGGTCGAGGAGCAGGGCCGCTCCCGCCTCCAGTGCATACACCTCCAGCAAGCCCGCCGACGGCAAGGGCACCACGTGCAGGTGCGCTGTCCGCAATAGGCTCTCCTGCCCGGTGGTTACCTCCAGCGTCATGGACCACAAGCGGGCGGTGCTCAGCGGGCTTTGCTCGTTGGTGAGCAGCACGGTGCCCGGGGTATGCCAGGCGATCGCTTCGAACTGGGTGAAGAGCAGGGGCAGGTCCGCCCGCAGGCCATCGCCAAAGCCATTGGCACCGACGACGTCCTGCAGGTGCCATGCGAACGGCAGGTAGAGCCCGTTGGTGTAGCCGATCAGGGCCACATCGCCGGTCGTGGGGTCGAACGAGGCCCCGGTGATCATGCCCTGGCTCTCCAGCGTATCCACCCGCACGGCCGTGTGCGATCCCGGTATCGCCGGGAGCACGCTGATGTGGCTGGTGCCGCTCACCCAATTCTTGCTGAACAGCCAGAGGCTGTCGTTGAAGGCCACCAGCGCCTCGCAATCCCAGTCGGTGTTGTTGGGGGCCGCGGTGAAGTCCGTCTGCTGGTCGTAGGCGAACGCGATGGTGGAGGCGTTCACCGAGGTGGCGAGCGGGTCCAGCAGCGAGTCGAGCGCAACACGCAACACCCGCAGGTTGGTGCGGTCGCCGTTGTTGTTGCCCACATCCCCGATGTACAGCCATTGGTCATCCGCAGTGATGTCCTCCCAATCCACATTGCTGGCGTTCGCCACATCCAACGCGCGCAACACCGAGCCGTTCACCGGGTCGATCTGGTACAAGCGCGCCGGTCCACCGCTGTCGTTGTGGGTCCACACCTGTCCGTTCACCTGCACTAGCCCGCTGGTCTCGTTCAGGGTACTGCTCAATGGTGTCAGCACGGAGGGGGTGAAAAGCTGCGCGGAGGCGGCCAGCGGCAGCAGGAAGAGCACCAGGGTGGAGCGGATCATGGTGCAAGGTCTTGAAAATGAACGGAAGTCCCGTACGATATCCGGGGCGACACGGTGAGCACCGCTTCACGCAGGGAGAGCAGCGGCGAGGTGGGTCAGGTGAACACCAGCGAAGCCACCTGTCGGTTGTCGGTCCACAGGTGTCGATCGGCGTTCCCTGCGGCAGAGGCCGGACAACGGACGACCAACAACCGGCGACGACCGCTGCATGCCACGTCACTCCGCGCGGCAAGGTGCAGGCCGGGGGCGAGGTGTTCTTCATGGAGAAGGCCCGAGGCAGTGGGCCTGTAGCTTTGGGTCCGATGAAGCTCGTGGTGCGCAACATGGTCTGTGATCGCTGCCGGGCGGTGGTCGCGCGTGTGCTTACGGACGGCGGGCTTGCCGTGCGGCATGTGGACCTGGGCGAGGTGGAGCTCGAGCGAGAACCTTCGCCGGAGCAGATGGAAGCCGCCCGCGCCGTACTGATGGCCGAGGGCTTCGAACTGGTGGACAGCCGTGAGGCCGCTACCATCGCGCGTATCAATGCGGCCATCGTGAAGCTGGTGCACCACAGCGAGGACGCTTCAGGACGGGTGAAGCTGAAGGAGCACCTGAGCGACGCGCTGAACCGCGAGTATTCAAGCCTCAGCGCGCTGTTCTCCCAGGTGGAGGGCATCACCATCGAGCAGTATTTCCTGCTGCAGCGGCTGGAGCGCGTGAAGGAGGTGATCAAGTACGACGAGCTCACCCTGAGCGAGATCGCGGACCGCACGGGCTTCAGCAGCGTGGCACACCTGAGCGCGCAGTTCAAGAAGCTCACCGGCATGACGCCCTCGGCCTTCAAGGCCATGGGTCCGCGGCGGATCCCGCTGGACCGGGTGGGGCGCTGATGCAAACCTTACCGATGAGGATGTAACGCCCTGAGGCCGGGGTGCCGGGACCTTTGTAGCGTCGAACACCACCAACCATCGACGCCATGAACAACCCACTGATCCGGGCCGGACAGGCCACCTGCACCTGCGGCACCGCGTGCCCGGGCAAGGGCTGCACCTGCGGCTGCACTTGCTGCAAGTAGGCGAAGGCGAGGGGCGGCCGTTGCCGCCCCTCCTGCCTTGCCACCGCCATCAAAAACGCCCCGCATCCGCCTGGACCATGAACCCGATCCACACCAGCAATTGGAACCGCATCCGCTACTCCGTGTGGGAGCCGATGTACGACCTACTCGCGGCGCCCTTCCGCAAGGACCGTGCGCGGAGCATCGAACGCCTCGGCATCCGGCCCACCGACCGGGTACTGCTCGCGGGTGCGGGCACCGGGCTCGACCTGGCGCTGATCCCGGCCGCGGGCCAAGTGCTCGCCACGGACATCACGCCGGCCATGGTCCGACGGCTGCAGCAGCGGCTTGTCCGCACCGGCCTGCCCGGTGAGGCGCGGGCCATGGATGCACAGGACATGCACCTGCCCGATGCCGCCTGCCACAAGGTGATGCTGAACCTGGTGCTGGCCGTGGTGCCCGATCCGCTGAAGGTGATCCGTGAGGCGGAGCGTGTGCTGAGGCCCGGCGGCCGCCTCGTCGTCCTCGACAAGTTCGTGCCACCCGGTGCGCGCATCACCATCGGTCGCCGCCTGCTCAACGCGGTCACCGCCCCGCTCTTCAGCACCATCGATCGCCGCTTCGAGGACATCCTCGCCGCCACCCACCTGCGCGTGGTGAGCGATGAGCGCGCTTCCATCGGCCTCGACTACCGGATCATCGTCCTGGCCAAGGACGCGTGATGCACCGGGTCCCGACCTTTGCACCATGGCCCTCACCAAGCGCACCTACCCCGTCACCGGCATGACCTGCGCCAGTTGTGTGCTGAGCGTGGAGAAGGCGTTGAAGGCCGAGCCGGGGGTGGAGGAGGTGAGCGTGAATCTCGCCACGAACACCGCACAGGTGAGCTGGCAGGGCGATGCCGTTCACGATGCGCAGCTGAAGGCGGCCGTGCAGCGCGCGGGCTATGACCTGGTGGTGGCGGATGAGGGCCGTGCGCTCGAAGCAGCCGCGGACCTGCAACGCGAGCATCTGGCCCAGCTCCGCCAGCGTCTGCTCCTGGCCGTGGCGCTCAGTGTACCGCTCCTGGTGGTGGGCATGGGCTACATGCACGCCCCGTGGAGCCCGTGGGTGCAATGGGCCCTGGCCACGCCGGTGGTGCTGGTGTTCGGTCGTTCCTTCTTCATACACGCCTGGAGGCAGGCCAGGCACCGCAACGCCAACATGGATACCCTGGTGGCGCTGAGCACCGGGGTGGCGTACCTCTTCAGTGTATTCAACACCGTACACCCGGCGTTCTGGACCGATCGTGGCCTGATCCCGCATGTGTACTTCGAGGCCGCGGCCGTGGTCATCACCTTCATCCTGTTGGGCAAGTACCTGGAGGAGCGTGCCAAGGCCGGCACCGGTAGTGCCATCAAGAAGCTCATGGGGCTGCGACCGAACACGGTGCTGCGTGAAGCCTCCGATGGCAGCTCGCGCGAAGTGCCCATCGCCGAAGTGAACGTGGACGACATCCTGATCGTGCGGCCGGGGGAGAGCATCGCGGTGGACGGCGAGGTGGTGAGCGGCGAGAGCTACGTGGACGAGAGCATGCTGAGCGGTGAGCCCGTGCCGGTGGCGAAGATGCCCGGCGCGAAGCTGCTGGCCGGCACCATCAACCAGAGGGGAAGCCTGCGCATGCGTGCGGAGAAGGTGGGCACGGCCACGCTGCTGGCGAACATCGTGCGCGCCGTGCAGCAGGCCCAAGGCAGCAAGGCGCCCGTGCAACAGCTGGTGGACAAGGTGGCGGCCGTCTTCGTGCCGGTGGTGATGGGCATCGCTGTGCTCAGTGCCATCGTCTGGTGGGTGTTCGGCGGCGAGCACGCCTTCACGCAGGGTCTGCTGGCGCTGGTCACCGTGCTGGTGATCGCCTGTCCCTGCGCGCTGGGCCTCGCAACGCCCACGGCCATCATGGCGGGCATGGGCAAGGGCGCCGAGAACGGCATCCTCATCAAGGACGCGGACAGCCTGGAACGCGCGCGCAACATCACCGCCATCGTGCTCGACAAGACGGGCACCATCACCGAGGGCAAGCCGGAGGTGGTGGAGGCCGTGGGGTTGAACGAGCATGCAATAGCGTCGGCCGTTTTTGCGATCGAATCGCGGTCCGAGCATCCCCTGGCGGAAGCGGTCGTGCGTCACCTGCATGCATCCGGTGTGCACCTTGCGGCTGCGGTGGGTGCGTTCGACAGCCTCACCGGAAAAGGCGTCAAGGCCCAGGTGAACGGGTCCGACTGGCTGGTGGGCAACCGCCGGCTGCTGGAGGAGAGCGGCATCGCCATCACCGGCGAGTGGCGCGCGCATGAGAAACGCTGGCAGGAGGCCGCACATACGGTGGTGTGGGTGGCGGACGGCATGCAGGTGCGCGCCGCCGTGGCCATCGCCGACCGCATCAAGCCCTCGGCCGCCGAGGCCATTGCACGCCTCAAGCGCGCGAACATCAAGGTGTACATGCAGACCGGCGATGCGCGCCGCACCGCGCAGGCCGTGGCCCAGGCCGTGGGCATCGACGACTTCCGCAGCGAGGTGCTGCCGAAGGACAAGGGCGCCTTCGTGGCCGGCCTGCAGCACCAGGGGCACGTGGTGGCCATGGTGGGCGACGGCATCAACGACAGCGAGGCGCTCGCCAAGGCCGATGTGGGCATCGCCATGGGCAAGGGCAGCGACATTGCCATGGACGTGGCGCGGATGACGCTCATCAGCACCGACCTGCTGGCCATCCCGCGGGCCATCCAACTCTCCCGCCGCACCGTGGCCCTCATCCGCCAGAACCTCTTCTGGGCCTTCATCTATAACGTCATCGGCATCCCCATCGCCGCTGGGGTGCTGTACCCCATCAACGGCTTCCTCCTCGATCCCATGATCGCCGGCGCGGCCATGGCCCTGAGCAGCGTGAGCGTGGTGAGCAACAGCCTGCGCCTCCGGTGGGCGCGGTTGGATGGATGATAGCCGGGCTCACGACCAACGCCGCACATAGCTGCCTTCGGCATCGTACATCCCCGCCTGCCGCTCGGGATCGAACCGGCGGCCTTCGCGTGGGTCATTGCCCACACCGGCCACGTACTGCCAGTTGCCCCAGTTGCTGCACGGGTCGTAGTCGATGAGGTGGTGCTCGAACCACCAGGCTCCCATGCGCCAGTCGAGTCCCAGGTCATGCACCAGGTAGCTGGCCACGTTCTGCCGGCCACGGTTGCTCATCCACCCGGTGGCGGCCAGCTCGCGCATGTTGGCGTCGATGAAGGGCTGACCGGTGCGGCCTTCGCACCAGGCGGCGAAACGACGGGGATCGGCGTTGCCCGTGGGGGGCTTCTGCGCGATGCCACCACGTCGGAAGAGATCGCGTCCGTGCTTCGCAGCGGTGAACTGGAAGAAGTCGCGCCACAACAGCTCGAACACCAGCCAGTACGTGCTTTCGTTGGCGCCGTGCTCGTCCTCATAGCGCTTCACCGCGTGCCACACCTCGCGCGCACTGAGGGCGCCTGTCGCGAGCCAGGGGCTGAGCTTGCTGCTGTTGTCAGCGCCCAGCAACGCGTTGCGGGTCTCCTTGTAGTGCGAGAGGTGCTTCTCCGGCCCGAGGTAGTGGGCAAGCCGTTGCAGCCCTGTCGTGCGTCCGCCCGTGAAGTGCATTACGGCGCGCGTATCAGCGACGACCGCTTCCGCGGGCAGTGCGTTCTCCTCCAGTATGCGGCCCTTCCACGCGGCCGGTGAGGGCACCAGCTCCGGTTCCGGAAGCAGGTCCCGCACGGGGCTCATCTTCTCCACCTTGTGCCGGAACGCGGTGAACACGTGTGGCAGCTTGTCCAAGGTGAAGGGAAGGTCGCCGGGCAACAACAGGGAATTGGGCGCGTGCAGGCGCAGGTCCAGCACGGCCGCCACGGCGCGCTCCTGTTCCTGCTCCTCCCACGCGTACAGTTGTTGAGCGTGCACCACCCGTGCCCCCCAGACCTGTGCCAGATGGGCCAGTTCCGCAGCAGGCTCGCCCACGCGCACATGCAGGGCGCTACCCTTCGCACGCAGCTGGGCGTCCAGGTCGGCGATGCTCTCCTTCAGGAAGCGGCGGCGGTATGGTCCCGAGCGATCGAAGCCGAGCGGAGAGGCCTTGTGCTGTCGTGGATCGATGATGAGCACGGGCAGCACTTCCTCATGCGCCGCCAAGGCTGCGGCCAGGGCCGTGTTGTCCGCCAGCCGCAGGTCGTTCCGGAACCAGAGGATGGCGAGGCTCATAGCTCCTCGATGTGCTTCAACAGGTCATCGCCCTTGTCGAGCAGGGCCTGGCGCGTGGTGGCGGGCATCTTGTCCCAGGTGCGGTAGGGCATGCCCAGGCGGACCATCATGCCGGGCCTCGCCTCCTCGCTGAGGAAGCGTTCGCGGTTGCGCGCCAGGAAGTGCCAGTACAGCGCGTTGAAAGGACAGGCGCGCGAACCGGTGCGGTCGTTCACGTTATAGTGGCAGGTGCCGCAGTAGTGGCCCATCTTGTGGAGGTAGGCCCCGCTGCTCACATAGGGCTTGGTACCCACGATGCCGCCGTCGGCGAACTGGCTCATGCCACGCGTGTTGGTGATCTCCACCCACTCGATGGCGTCGATGTAGATGCCGAGGTACCAGCGGTCCACCTCGTCGGGGTGCACGCCCGCCAGCAGCGCGAAGTTGCCGGTGACCATCAGGCGCTGGATGTGGTGCGCATACGCGTTGGTGAGGCTGCCGGTGATGGCATCGCGCAGGCAGGCCATGCGTGTCCGGCCCGTCCAGAACCACTGGGGCAGCGCGCGTTCGTGCCCGAAGAAGTTGCGCTCGGCATAGCGTGGCATCTGCGCCCAGTAGACGCCACGCATGTATTCGCGCCACCCGATGATCTGCCGCACAAAGCCCTCCACCTGCGCCAGGGCGATGCGTCGTGGGTCGGCAAGGTGGGCATCCACCGCGGCCTGGCACACCTCCAGCGGTGAGAGCAGCTTCACGTTGAGGCTGAAGCTGAGCCGGGCATGGTACAAGGCCCAGTGGTGCGGCGTCATCGCATCCTGGTAGGTGCCGAAATGGGGCAGCAGGTGGGCGATGAAGTAGCGCAGCAGCGCGAGGCTTTCCGCGCGGTCCAGCGGCCAGGGGAAGTGGGCGGCATCCACCATGCCGATGGTGTGCACACCAGCCGACCTCACCATTGCTTCGAGTGCCCGCAGGTCGTGGTCGAAGAGCAGGGGCGGGGGCGGCACATGGTCCTTCGGCGGGCGCTGCCGGTTCTCGTGGTCGAAGTTCCACTTTCCACCAAGTGGTGCATCGCCCTGCATCAACAGCCCGGTCCGTTCGCGCATCAGGCGGTAGAAGCGCTCCATCAGGTACTGCTTCTTCCCTTTGAACAGCGCTGCCAGCTCGTGTCGTTCCGTGAGGAAATGGTGTGTGTCGGCCACCTGTACGGCCACTCCGCATGTCGCGGCGAATTGCTTCAGTTGCTCATCCAGCCGGTGCTCATCGGGTAGCAGGTAGCCTAGTTCCGTGGCACCACATTGCGTGATGATCGCCTGCAGGTTGAGGCCGATGTCCTGTTGGTTCGCGGGATCGTCGAGGGTGAGGTAGTGGACACGATGCCCCTGGGACCGCAGGTGCTCCGCGAAACGGCGCATGGCACCGAAGAAGCCGACCACCTTCTGGATGTGGTGCCAGGCATAGTCCGTTTCCTGACGCACCTCCATGAGCACGTGGAGCACATCAGGCTCCACGCGCTGCCACCACGGGTGGTCGTGCACCAGCTGGTCGCCCAGCACCAGGCGCACTACGCGGGCCTTGTGTGGTTCCGTTCGTGGCGGCATCGGTCGCTGCAGTAGTTCACCTCGTTCCACACCTTCTCCCACTTCTTGCGCCATTGGAAGGGGAGCCCGCAGGTGGCGCAGGTCTTCGTGGGGCGTTCGCTGGGCGGGCGGTGGCGGGGCATGGTTCAGGCCAGGATGAGGCCCTCGTCGGGCACGCCGAACACCTGCGCCTGGCCGGTGCGGTGGCGGTGTCCGATCACCCAGCAGAGCCAGGCGTCGGCCTCGTGACGGTCGGCGGGCTCGGGCGGGGGCATCAGCACCATGCCGGCCATGATGCGCAGCTGGCTGGGACGGATGGCCGCGCCCGGCTTGATCTTCAGGCCCTCCCAGGCATGCCGGATGAGCGCGGAGGGGTAGGCCTCGTGCACGGCGATGCCGGCCCTGCGCCAGCGCGCCGCGAAGGCCATGGCGCGGGCGGTGAGGCCACCGAGGAACATCGGGCTCATGCCACCCGCCTGGCGGTCGGCGGCGCGGAAGAAGTGATCCTCGCCGCGGCCGATGTAGGCGCCCGGCAGGCTCAGCGGCGCATCGATGTAGATGGCCTCGGGACGCAACGCGTCAATGAGCTCCTGCAGCCAGGCATCGCCATCGCCCCCCTTGGTGCTGCGGTGGAAGCGGAACAGCCCGCCCTCATGCACGCACACGGCGGTATTCCCCGAGCTGCGCGCTCCGAAGTCAATACCCACGTGACCCACCCCGCTGCGCATGGTTCAAATGGCGCTCAAACCACCGTCCACACCGATCACCTGTCCGGTGATCCAGCGTGCCTGGTCGCTCAACAGGAAGGCGGTCATGGCCGCCAGCTCCTCGGCCTCGCCCACCCGCTTCAGGGGATGGCGCTCTGCGCTGGCGGCCTCACGTTCGGGCGTGCTCAGCAGCTTCTCAGCGAGCGGTGTGCGCGTGAGGCTCGGCGCGATGCAGTTCACCCGCACGTGGGGGGCCAGCTCTGCCGCGAGCGACCGGGTCATGCCTTCCACCGCACCTTTCGCAGCGGCCACACCGGTGTGGAAGGCCATGCCGCGACCCACGGCCACGGTGCTGAAGAGCACGATGCCACTGCCGGGCTTCTTCTTCAAGCGGTCCACGCAGGCCTGGATGGTGTGGAAGGCACCCACCACGTTCAGTTCGAAGGCGGCCCGAAGGTCGTCGGCCTTGGTGGAGCGCAGGGGTTTCAGGTCGATGCTGCCGGGGCAGTAGACGAGGCCGGCCAGCTCTGGTGGAAGCTGGTCCGCAGGAAAGGGGCCGGCGGTGGCATCGAACGTGATGTGTGGCACACCAAGACCGGGGTCACGGCGTCCGGCGGTGATCACCGTTCGACCCTGTGCAATGAGCCATTGTGCGGTGGCGTGGCCGATGCCGCTGGATGCGCCGACGATGAGAAGCGGGGTGGTGGGCATGTGCCTGCATGAACAGCGGTGCAGGTGGCCTTGTTCGCGACGGCGCGCGCCACCTTTGTAGTGCCATGCCCACCGCCTACACCGTGTATGTGATCGAGCTGCACCGCAGGGTGTACACCGAGGACCGCCGGTTCCGCGAGGCCAACCCGCAGTATAACGGGGTGCTCGAATGCCTGTACGTGGGCCAGACCGCCAAGACCCCGCAGGAGCGGTTCGCCCAGCACAAGAGCGGTGCGCGCTCGGCCAAGGGACTGAAGCTCAGCAGCGACATCGTGCGGAAATACGGGCGTTACCTGCGCCCCAGCCTCTACCAGCATATCGGACCCTTGAGCCGTGCCGAGGCGTTGGAAGTGGAGGAAGGGCTGGCCTTGGAACTGCGCCGCAAGGGCTACGCGGTGTGGTGGGGTTGAAGGGTGAATGCTCCTTCTCTAATGATGCTGGGTCGGAGCGGAGCACGTTGCGCACAAAGCGCAATCATCACCTACGGTGGACACCGTGATATGACAGGCGTCATGGACACTGCCTTCGCCTGTGCACTACGTTCGGGCAACCATCAAACCATCGGACCATGGACCTGCGCTACCCCTTTCTTGCCGCATTCGTATTCACAGGATCGCTCGCCGTGGGTCAGGCGCTGCCAAATGGCGGGTTCGAGACCTGGGCCAACGGCGCGCCCACAGGGTGGAGCGCCAACAACATCGCCCCGCTGAACCTCTATCCGGTGACGCAGAGCAGCGATGCGCACAGTGGCACGTCCGCTGCGCGCGGCGAAGTGTTGCCACCTCCTTCGGGCTGCGGGGATCCCTATCCGCCCGTGTTGCAGAACCTCGGCGCCGCCATCAGCAGCAACCCGGGGGCCCTCACGGGCTGGTATAAGTTCGACGCCACGACATCGGTGACCCAGTTCGCGGTAAGCATCACCCTGCTCGATGCGGACGGCGGTATCGTGGGTATCGGGGCGGCGGTGATCACGGATGAGTCATCCTCCTACACGGAGTTCAATGTGCCCATCGATTACGGTTTCGGCAGCGGCAACCCGACGGCTACAGCCGTGGTGAGCATCGGGCTGGGTGCCGATGGGGAGAACCCCGGCGTGGGCAGTTGGTTCCTGGTGGACGACCTCGCCCTGACCGCCGGTACGGGCCTCGAGGAGCGGGACCTGTCGGGTGTATCCGTTGGGCAGCCCTTCCCGCAGCCGGTCGCCAGCACCCTTTCCATTCCGGTGCAACTGGCCTCGGCCCAGTCGCTCACCGTGGAGGTGATGGTTACGCGCGGAAGCCGGGTGGCCGTGCTGGCCGACGGTTTGTTGTCCGCAGGCGCGCACACCCTGACCTGGACACCGGATGCCGCTCTGGCCAATGGTCCCTATGTGGTGTGTGTGCGGGGTGCCCAAGGTGCCACCACCCGCCTGGTGACGGTGCAGCGCTGAGGGCGGCCAGTCGGGGCCGCCCCCTTTCGGTGCGATCTTCGCGCCCCGGTAGCTCCTTGGTATGGCCCTTTCGCGCCCCCTTCTGCGTGCTTCGCTGTTGCTGCTGGTCCTGTGGACCGGCCGAGCGGCGGCGCAGTGCACGGGCGCCACGGTGAGTGCCTTTCCCTACGTGGAGGGCTTCGAGGCCGGTCCGGCGTGGACCAGCGGAGGCCTCGGCAACGACTGGGCCTGGGGTGCACCCGGCCACCCGCTCATCAACAGTGCCGGCGGCGGGGTCAACAGCTGGTGCGTGGGCGGCCTCACGGGAACAGGCTATGCGCCCGACGCCCTCAACTGGCTGGAGAGCCCCTGCTTCGACCTCACTGCGCTGGACTACCCGGTGATCTCGTTCAAGATCTTCTGGGAGACCGAGCGCATCTACGATGGCATGGTGCTCCAATACTCGTTGAACGGCGGCACCAGCTGGAGCAACGTGGGTGCTTTCGGTGACCCCACGGATTGCCTCAACCAGAACTGGTACAACGCGGGTAGCATCAACAACCTGGACGGCGTGTCACCCCAGCACGGCTGGAGCGGTCGTGTGGGTCCCGACGCGGGCAATTGTGCCGGCGGCCAGGGCAGCGGCCAATGGGTCATCGCCTCGCACTGCCTCAACGGTCTGGGCGGAGAGCCGGATGTGAAGCTGCGTTTCCTCTTCGGAGCAGGCACCATCTGCAACAACTTCGACGGGATCGCCATCGACGATATCCGCATCGAGGAGCAGCCACAGGCCACGGCGCAGCTCGCAGTGGACTGCGGGTCGGGCACACCCACCTTTACCCTGACCATGACCCAGCTGTGCGCCGTGGATGTGGTGTGGGATTTCGGCGATCCCGCCTCGGGCGCGGCCAACACCGCCGATGGTCCGCTCGCGCAGCACGACTTCTCCGCACCGGGCAGCTACACGGTGACGGCCACGGCCACCACTCCGTGCGGCCAGCAGATCACGGAGTCGCAGGTGTTCGAGGTGACCGATGTGCAGCTGATCGCCACCCCCACCACCTGCGATGCGGCCAATGGTTCGCTGGAGGCGGTGGTCACGGGAGGCGTCGGTCCGTTCACCTACCAATGGGATCCCGCACTGAGCAACGCGGCCGTGCAGACCGGGCTGCCTGCGGGCACCTGGACGGTGACCGTGCTGAACGCACAAGGCTGTGCCGCATCGGCTGCGGGCACGGTCACCGTGGGCAGCTCAGGGCTCGGCGTCACGGCCACGTCCACGGATGAGACCTGCGCCGGTGCTTCCGATGGCACGGCCACGGCGGTGGTGAGCGGTGGTCCGGCCCTGTCCGTTTCGTGGAGCCCTACAGGTTCGTCCGAGCTGAACATTTCGGGCCTGGCTCCCGGTACCTATACGGTGACGGTGGACGATGCCGATGGCTGCGAGGCCTCGGCCAGCGTCACGGTGGAGGCAGCGCCCACCCTGGTCCTTTCCGCTGAGGAACCGGCTCCGGTCTGTGCGGGTGATGCGATCACCCTGCAGGCCACTGCAACGGGCGGCACCGGTCCGCTTACCTACATCTGGTCACCCGAAGGGCCGGAGATCACGCCTGCGCAGAGCGGCATCTGGACGGTGAGCGTCACCGATGCCAACGGGTGCACCGATGGACCGGTGGATGTGGCGGTGCAGGTGGTGAACCTGGCGCAGCCTTCCTTGGTGGTGGCACCGGATACCGTTTGCACGGGCGGCTGTGTCGCGTACCAGTTCGTTCCGCAGGCCGGCCTCACCGCCACCTTCGACCACGGTGATGGCAGCGTGGGCAGCGATCCGGAGCACTGCTTCATGGCACCGGGATCCTACACGGTGACACTGACGCTGAGCGATGCCAATGGCTGCTCAGCATCAACCACTGCGCCCATCACGGCACTGCCCGTGCCGCAAGCGCTCTTTGCCGCGCCCTCGGTGGCCATCATCTCCGAGCCGCCGGTCACCCTCACGGCCGTGGGTGGCGGGGCCTCGGCATGGACCTGGGCCATCGATGGTCCAGGCACGGCGATCGCCGCCGATGGTCCGGTCCTCTTGTTCACCCCGCCGGAGGTGGGCTGCTACACCGTGACCCATGTGGCCATCAATGCACTGGGCTGTGCGGACACCACCAGCGGGCCGTTATGCGTGGAGGATGATTTCGCCGTGTATGCGCCCAACTCCTTCACACCGAACGATGATGCCATCAACGATGCCTTTGTGGTGGTCACCAGCGTGCAGCTCCCGGAACTGTTCGAACTCCGCATCTGGGACCGCTGGGGCCGTGAGTTGTTCATGGCCAACGCACCGGAGACCGGCTGGGACGGTGCAGGCTGGCCGGTCGGCGTGTATGCTTGGACGCTGGTGATGAAGGATTCGCAAGGTGCTTTGCGCGAAGCCCGCGGACATGTGATGCTGGTGCGCTGAGCACGGTCAAGCGGCCTCGACATGCCGCTTCCAGGCCTTCACCCCTTCGTACCAGACCACGCTGGCCAGGCCCAACAGCACGGCGATCACCTGCTGTACGCCGGTGGGCGTGGACAGTTGGAAGAAGTCGCGCAACACAGGCACGTGAAGCAGTGCCAGCAGCAAAAGCATCGTGGCAAGCAGAATGCCGCGGATGAGCGGATTACGGTAGGTGAGCGTGGTGAGCAGACTGTGGCGGAACGAGCGGTTCACGAGCGTCAGCGCGATGTTGGCCACCACCAGGGTGATGAAGACAAGTGTGCGCACGCCATCCTCGTCCAGTCCCTGTTGCACCGCCCATTGGTAGCTCCCCAACGTGCCCACAGTGATCATCAGTCCTTGCACCAGGCTGGTGCGCAGTTCGGTCCACGAGAGGAAGGTGAGGTCCAACCGGCGCGGTGGACGCTGCATGGTGCCTGCCTCCATCGGTTCGTTCTCGTAGGCGATGCTGCACGTGGGGCCCATGAGCAGTTCCAGGAAGATGACGTGGACTGGCGAAAAGATGTCCGGATAGGCCCAGCCCAATAACAGGGGCAGTGATACGGTGAGGATGATGGGGAGGTGGATGCTGATGATGTACTGGATGGCCTTCTTCAGATTGCTGTAGATCCGGCGGCCAGCGGCTACGGAGTCCACCATGCGGCCCAGATCGTCGTCCAGCAACACCAGCGCGGCGGCCTCCTTGGCCAGTTCGCTGCCGCGTTGGCCCATGGCCACCCCGATGTCCGCGGCCTTCAGCGCTGGTCCGTCGTTCACCCCATCCCCGGTCATGGCCACGATGTGCCCCTGTGCCTTCAGGGCCTTCACCACGCGCAGCTTGGCCTCGGGGAACATGCGGGTGTAGCAGTTGCTGGTGCGCACCACCTCGTCCAGCTGCGCCTCGGTGAGCGATCGCACGGTCTCGCCGTCCATCACCTCACCGGTGATCCCGAAGCCCACCGCGCGTGCCACGGCCTGCGTGGTGGTGGCATTGTCGCCGGTGATGATCACCGTGCGGATGCCTGCGTGGTGGAAGCTCCTGAACACGTCCGCCATGTTCGCTTTCGGTGGATCGTGGAAGGCGACGAGGCCGAGATGGGTGGTGTGGAGTTCCTGTTGCGTGGCGGGGAGCGTGGCGCCTTCGTGTTGGGTGAGGCCCACGGCCAGCACACGGTAGCCCTGTGCGGCCAGGCCATCCACCTGCATCATCACTTTGCGTTGTTCCTCCGCGCTCATCCGGCTGCGGGCCATGATGGCTTCCGGTGCGCCCTTTGCCGCTATGATGCGACGCCCCGTGTCGTCGGCGAACACATGGGTCATCATCGGCGGGCGGCCACTGAGCGGGTATTCATGCACCATGCGGAACGCGGGGCGTTCATCCACCGGTGCCAGGCGGGCATAGGCAGCGTGCAAGGCCTTCTCCATGGGGTCGAAGGGCACGGGCTCACTGGCCCACATCGCGGTGGCGAGGAAGCGAAGACCGCCTTCATCGCGCAGGTCCTCGGGTGCACGTGGGCGTGGCTCATCCTTCAAATGCACCGCCGCCAACTCCATGCGGTTCTCAGTGATCGTGCCTGTCTTGTCGGTGCAGATCACGGTGGCCGCGCCCAGTGTCTCCACGGTGCGGGCCTGTTTCACCAACACGCCGAGCCGCATCATGCGCCAGGCCCCGAGCGCCATGAAGGTGGTGAAGGCCACGGGGATCTCCTCGGGCAGGATGCTCATGGCCAGTGTAAGGCCCTTCAACAGGCTGTCCAGCAGCTCGCCGCTCGCCATGTAGTTCAAGCCCCAGACCAGGGCGAAGAAGAGTGCGCCCACGAGAGCCATGCGTTGCACGAAGCGCCGGATCTGACGTTCGAGCGGTGACCGCTCCGTTCCGAGACCGGACAGGGTGGTGCCGATGCGACCGAGCTCGGTGTCCCTGCCTACTGCCGTGACACGCACCACCGCCAGACCGCCCACGGCCTGCGTGCCCCGGTACACGAGACCAGAGCGGTCCTCGGCCACCGCCTTCGGCACGGAGAACGCCTCGCCGGTGAGGATGGATTCGTTCACGGCGAAGTCGTGCGCGTGCACCACCTGTCCGTCGGCCGGGACGAGACTGCCTTCGGTCACCACCGCCAGGTCGCCCACCACCAGTTCCTCCGCGTTGAGCTCCACCACCGCATTGTTGCGGATCACACGGGCCTTGGCCTCGGCGAACCGGGCCAGTGCTTCCAACGCCCGCCGGCTCCGGTGGTCCTGGTACAGGGAGATCGCGCTCACCAGAACGATCGCCCCCAGCATGAACCAGGCCTCGCTGCGCTGTCCCAGCAGGAGGTAGATGAGCCCCGCGGCCACCAGCAGCAGGAACATCGGCTCCTTCACGGTGGACCACAAGGCCACCCCAAGCCCATCGTGCGTGCGTTCCTCCAGGTCGTTGCTCCCATGCGCCATCCGCGAGGTCGATACGTCGGTATCGTTAAGTCCTGCGAAGGGGAAGGGATTGCTGGCCATGGCGTGTGATTGCCGTCGTCAAGGTAGCCGCTTGCCCGGAATGCCCATGCTGGCCTGCGCCATGGTCAGCATGATCATGTGGTCCGTTCTTGGGCTCACGAAGTGAGGCATCACCGACGATGTCTCAGGGCGCCTCATGCCCAGAGCCGCACAGGGCTTCGGCATCGGCCAACACGGCGGCGGATCGCGGTGACCTCACCAAGGCATCATGCAGGGTCTCCGGGTGTTCCAGGACATCGCGCACCAGCACCAGGCCATTTTGCAACAGGCGTTCCTTCTCGGCCTTGGTGAGGCTGCCCAGACAGGTGAGCGGGTAGAGCCCGCTGCGGTCGATACGGTCGCGCAGGCTGCCCTTGGCGGGGTGGTCCCAACTCACCATGCGCAGCCCGGCGCATTGGCCGTATTGCAGGGCATCACTGGTGAAGCGCGTGTTGGTCACCAGCCAGCCCTGCAGGTGACGTTCGCCATTGCCGGGATGCAAGCGCCACTGATCGGTCACGTCCAGGAACCGGGCGTGGATGTAGAGCGGCACCTTCACGTCGCAGATGCGCCCCGGCGTGTTGTGGTACTTGCATTCCACCAGGTAGTGCTGGGTCCCCTTGTCCGCTACCACATCCACCTCATGCGTTACACAGCGCCCCTGCACTGTGACGCCAACCTGTACGTTGTACCCATCGTTCTCCAGAATGCGCCCGATGAACCGCTCGAACGGGAAGCCCGAGGGTCCAAGGTCGAGGATCCCCTGCTTGAGCCGGTACCGTGCTGCGGCCCGGTGCGAACGCTTGTGCAGCAGCCCGAAGGCCATGCGGTAGATCTGCCGGGTGGACATGCCTTGGGTGATCCTGCCCGCCACCTGCTCCACAATGGCAGAGGCCACCTCGGGCTCCGCCCCTGAACGGTGCAGGGAGGTGCGCAGCTTGCCTTCGTCGAACGGGACCAGTTCGCCACTGGCCTTGGTGATGTAGAGCGTGCCGGGGGTCGCCATGGTGCGGAAGGTACCATGGCGCGTGATGATGGAAGCTGACAAGGGACCGGCAGGTGCAATGATCGCCGCCCCTTTTCGCGTTGAAGGCCCATCAAACCCCTTCGCCATGCCTTCCACAGCCCCTCTCGCACTGCTGGTCCCGTTATGGCTGCACCCGACCATACAGGCCAAAGCCTCCTCCTTCATCCCCTTGGTGCAACTACTGGAGGAAGGGCGTGTCGCCCTTGCGGCCGAAGGGAACGGCGGACATGACGGGGAATGTGTGAAGGTGACCGTGCAGAACCGCGGCGGTGGCCGCGTGTCCACCAGCATCCCGGTGGGCTGGCGTCTGGTGAGCGTCAACCCCGAAGTGCAGGACCTGCTGGTGGTGCGCGAGGAGCTGGTGGCGTTGGCCGGCGGGGCTTCGGTCACCGTGGTGTGCCGGGCGTTCTGTTGCGAGGCTTCAGGCACGGGCCCCAGCGAAGGGGAACGGTACAAGGGCGGCCACCAAGCCTCCGAAGCATTGACGGCCGTAGCCCGGGCCATCGCCTCTGGCGGTCATCCCGATGAGGCGGCACAGCATGCCATCTGGGTGCTCAGCGATGGTCATTCCATCGCGGGCATGGGAGCGATGGATAGCTCACGGGTGGACAGCCTGCGACTGATCGTGAGCCGGCTCAGCGGTCAACCGCCGCCGCGCTTCTCCATGCGCTTTGCCGATGAGCCCGGGCGGGTGTGTTCGGGGAGGCCCGAAGCCATTTCGCGGGTGCTCGACTACCAGGCACCGGCAGGCACGGTATTCCACGCCGTGGTGGTGGACCGGCAGGGCCGTGTCATGCAGGTGCTGGAGGAACGTGCGTTGCTGGAGCCGGGACGACACCGCATGGCGTTCGATGTGGTGGTGCTGGGCTGGCCGCCCGGCCACTACGCCATCCATGCCTGGAGCACGGACCGGGCGGGCGTGCACCGCCTGCCGTTCATCTTGTAGTTCCTGACGGGCGTCATCGCGGTCGAAGGGTGGATGGCGCAGCTTTGCGCCCATCCATGTTGCGCACCGTACTGATCATCCTGTTAGTGGGCCATGGTCTTGTGCACCTGCTTGGTGTGGCCAAGGCCTTCCAGTGGGCCGAGGTACCGACCCTGACCAGACCGATAACCCGCGGGGCGGGTATCGGATGGGGCGTCGCTGCGTTGCTCTTCCTTCTCACGGCACTGTCCTTTTGGCGGCATCACGAACGATGGTGGATGGTGGCCCTGGTGGCGGCCGTGCTTTCCCAGGTGCTCATCTGGAGCTACGGACGTCAGGCGGCCGCAGGCACCGTGGCGAACGCAATGGTCATGGTCGCCGTTGTGCTCGCTGTGCTCGTCTGGCGCTTCAAGCAGGAGTATCGATCGCTGGCCAGTGAGGCCCTGAGCCACGCAGCGAATGTGCCGGTCCACGTGATCACCGAGGCCGATCTTCTTCGGCTCCCCCAGCCGGTTCAGCGCTACCTGCGGGCAGCGGGCGTAGTAGGCAGACCCAGGCCGCGGAGCATGCGCATCCGGTTCCGCGGAGAGATCAGGGGTTTCGATGGCCCTTGGATGCCGTTCACCACCGTACAGGTGAACCGCTTTGATGTGCCTGAACGCCATTTCTGGATGGATGCCACCATGAAGGGCCTGCCCACCAAGGGTCTTCACTCCTACAAGGATGGCTCTGCGCGGATGACGGTGAAGCCATTGGGGGCTTTTTCGGCCGTGGACCTCTACGGACCTGTGTTGGACACATCGGAGACGGTAACCTGGTTCAATGACCTGTGCTTGATGGCCCCGGGCGCCCTCATCGATCCGCGGATCACGTGGCTTCCGCTTGGGGATCGCTCGGCCAGGGCCACCTTTATGCACCGGGGTGTCACCGTATCGGCAGACCTGGTGTTCGACACTCAGGACCGACTGGTCGACTTCATCAGTGATGACCGCTCTGCGCTCATGCCGGACGGCACGTTCGAGCGCATGCGCTTCAGCACTCCTTGCAGATCATACAACGTGGAGGAAGGCGTACGTGTGGCTCGCTACGGCGAAGCCGTGTATCACCGGCCTGATGGGCCCTTCACCTACGGACGATTCACCTTGCTTGAACTGAAGTATGACCCTTAGGACAAGGTCTGGTCATACATCCACGCGATAAACGTCCATGGAGTTGCGCAGGATGCCCAGCGTACGGAAACCCCCGGGATCGGGGATCTCCTCCACCAGGTCAAAGAGCACGCACTCTCGGGGCAGGCCTGCGAACAGGAGGGTGAAGTGGATCTCGCGACCAGCCGGTACGGCCAGCCACATGGGTGCCAAGGGAATGCCTTCAGCAAGAAGCAGCTGGCTGCGGTGACCCGTGTGGCGGCAGATGAGGAAGGTGCTGGGCCATATCCGTATGGCATCGGCCAAACCTGCCGTGAAGTGGCAGTGCACGGTCACCTGACCCTGTTCCTCCACATCCAGGACCAGATCGGTGAGTGGCAGCGTTCGTTCCTCCACGGCGGGGAGGGGTGGAAGGGCAATGTCGGGTCCCATGGTGTTGCAGGTCACGCTCAAGATAGCACGATCGGCAGGTGTTTGTCACCTCCTTCGCTGTTACTTCACGCCATGGCCATCCTCCGACCCCTTTCCTTGTGTGCCCTGCCGGCACTGTTCATGCTTTTCCTTGCCGGCCCGATAACGGCGCAGGTGCGCCCGGCGTATGCGCTCTTTGACGCTAAGGGCAAGGCCGTTGGGCACAAGCAGTTATTGAAGCGCGCAGCGGAGGCCGAGGTGGTGCTGTTCGGTGAGCTCCACAATAACCCGGTCGCTCATTGGCTGCAACTGGTGGTGGCCCGTGAACTGGCCGCGAAGGGTCCGCTGGTGATGGGCGCGGAGATGATCGAGGCCGATGACCAGGTCACCTTGGACCGCTATCTCCGGGGCGAGATCGATGCCAAGGGTTTGGACACGCTGGCGCGGCTCTGGAAGAACCACCCCACCGACTATGCGCCCCTGGTGGACCTGGCCAAGGCGAACAAGCTCCCTTTCATCGCCACCAATGTGCCCAGGCGGTATGCACGAGCGGTCTCGAGGGGCGGCTTCGAGGCGCTGGATACCGTCCCGGAACTCGAGCGTGCCTGGATCGCGCCGCTGCCGATCGCGTTCGATCCGGCCCTTCCGGGCTATGTGAAGATGCTGGAGATGATGGAGGGCCATGGCACACCGGCCATGGTGAAGGCCCAGGCCTTGAAGGATGCCACCATGGCCCACTTCATCGCGCTCAACCTGCGCCCGGGTGCGCGCTTCCTCCATTTCAATGGCAGCTTTCACAGCGACTTCCATGAAGGCATCGGCTGGTACCTGTCCCGCCTGCGTCCCGGTCTTCGCCAGTTCACCATCGCCACCGTGACCCAGGAGCAACTGAAGCGGCTGGATGCGGAGCACCTCGGCCGCGCGGACATCATCCTGGTGGTGGACGCTACGTTCCCGGGATCGTACTGAGCCTCCCCTGTACCTTCGGGGCATGTTGAGGTCGTCCATTTTCCTTCTGCTCCTGGCTGGCAGGGCGGATGCTCAGGTGCCCATCTGCGTCATCCAAGGCAGCAGCAACGCCAGTGCCTACGAGGGACAGGTGGTCACCACCACCGGCACGGTCACGGCCGTGTACCTGGGCAGTGGCACCTTGGGCGGCTACTTCCTGGAGGACCCCACGTGTGATAGCAACCCCGCCACCAGCAACGGAATTTTCGTCTTCCACCCTACCGCCGGCAGTATCGCTGTGGGCCAGCGGGTGCAGGTGACCGGTGAAGTGGATGAGTTCCAAGGCCTCACCGAGCTGCGCGACGTCAGCAACCTGCAGGTGCTCGGTCTGGGCACGGTCGCTCCGTCGGTCCTGCAACTGCCGGTGGCCTCCCTCACCGACTGGGAGCGCTACGAGGGTATGCTCCTTCAGTTCCCCCAGACCCTGGTGGTGACCGACAACAGCGACTGGGCCCAGTATGGCGAGGTGGCCCTGGCGCCCGAGCGCCTCATGCATCCCACCAACGCCATCGACCCCAATGATGCCGTGGCCGATGGCACCACGACCACCGGCTTCGGCAACGTGACCGCCGTGACCACTGCGGCCACGACGAACGCACGCAGTGTCGTTCGGTTGGATGACGGTCGAACGGACAATTTCCCGGAGCCCCTGCCGCTCACCGGACCAGAAGGCACCATCCGTGTGGGCAGCACCATCACCGGGCTCACCGCCGTGCTCACCTATACGTTCAACAATTACCGGCTGCATGCTGTGGATGCGGTGCCCGTGGTGCATGCCCTGCGCCCGGCCGTGCCCGAGGTGGGTGGCGATATCCGTGTGGCGGGATTCAATGTGTTGAACTACTGGACCACCTTGGGCGAATGGGGCGCCCAGGACACCGGGGAGCTGCAGCGCCAGCGCACCAAGCTGCTCGCCACGCTGCAGGGGCTCAATGCGGATGCCTTCGCCCTGTGCGAACTGGAGAACAACGACGCCGCTTGGACCGACCTGCTCAATGCCCTGAACAGCGCGGCGGGCAGTGGCAGCTATGCCTGCCTCGAGGTGGACGCTTCAGGCGGCGGCACCAAGACCGTGATCTTCTACCGGACGGCAGTGCTCACCCCCGTCACCCAGCTCTACAGCCTCTACACCAGCACCTTCCAGCGTCCGCACCTCACCCAAGGGTTCCAGGTGAACGCCACAGGCGCCCGCTTCCTGTTGAGCACCGTGCACATGCGCAGCAAGCTTTGTGATGGGGCCAGCGGCGGCAACACGGACCAGGGTGATGGACAGTCCTGCTTCAACGCACAGCGGCGCACCCAAGCCGCCGAGCTGGTCGCGCATTGGGCGCAGCTGCGCCAGCTGACGGGTATTGCGGCCCAGGTGATGCTGGGCGACTTCAACGCCTACACGGAGGAGGATCCCCTCGATGTGCTGCGCGCGGCCGGACTGCAGCGTCTGGCGACAGGCCCATATACCTACCGGTTCCAGCAGGCCTTTGGCGCGCTGGACCACGCCTTTGCCACGCCCGCCTTCGCCGCGGCGGTCACCGGTGCGGCCTCCTGGGCCATCAATAGCGATGAGCCCGAGGCACTGGATTACGCAGTGGAGAACCTGTCACGCTATCAGCCCAACGCCTTTCGCAGCAGTGATCACGACCCCGTGCTGGTGGGGTTGAGCGCGGCCCAATTGCCGGTGGGCGTGGACGAGTCCATGTTGCCGGATATCCAGGTGTTCCAGCAGGATGGGCGGCTGGTGATGCGGCGCACGCAGGGTTCCTGGCCGGCCGGCACACGCTTGGTGCTTTACGAGGCCTCGGGACGACTGGCCCTTCATCGGCCCGTGTCCGGATCAGAGGCCCATGTGCCCGTTGACCACCTTGCGGATGGGGTGTACGGCTGGCAGCTGATCGCCCCCGGCTTGGCGCCATTGGCCGGCCGGACGGTGGTTCAGCGGCCGTAGTAGAAGACGATACTGGCCTTGGCCAGGGCCTTGCTGTTCAGGTTGAAGCCGACCACTGCGGGGGAGGCATCGGCATCCAGTCCGAGGTCCGCGGTGGGCAAGGCATACACCGTGATGATGTAGGCGTGGGGACCATGACCCTTGGGTGGGCAGGGCCCGCCGTATCCAGGCTTGCCATAGTCCGTGCGGCTCTGGACGGCGCCCTTGGGCATGCCGGCCTTCCCCGGTGTACCGGCCCCGATGGGCAGTCCGGTGGCGCTGGCGGGGATGTTGAACACCACCCAATGCCACCATCCGCTGCCGGTGGGCGCATCAGGATCGTACATGGTGACCGCATAGCCCTTGGTGCCTTCGGGCGGGTTGGTCCAGCTGAGCTGGGGGCTGATGTTCTCCCCGGCGCAGCCGAAGCCATTGAACTCCTGCTGGCGCGTGCCCTGTCCGCCTACATCGCTGCTGGTGAGGGTGAAGGTGCCAGTTTTGGAGGCCGATTGGGCGATGGCACTGACGGAGACCAGCAGTGCCGCGCTGAAGAGGATCAGGTGGCGCATCATGGTCCGAAGGTATGCACGCTGTTCCGGGTTGTCGGGATCTGGCCCTATCTTTGAACGTCGGGCAAGGGGGCAACCAAGGTGCCCCCTCATTCGTCAAGACCGAACAGTAAATCACCATCACGACCCATGCGTTCACTCATCCTTACCGCCTGCCTCGTTGTCGCCGCGATCGGCGCCCAGGCCCAGCAGACCAAGACGGCCACCGTGGCCACCACCACCAAGACGCAGAGCCCCATTGCGGATGAGCAGCGCGCCATGAGCGGCACGCTGAAGGAGACCATGGGCCAGCTGGAGCAGATCCGCGGTGCGGTGAAGAAGGCAGCCAATGATCCCGCCTTGGCCGAGCGCGCTCCCAAGCTGAACGCCTCCATGGTGGACATGGCCGACCTGAGCAAGGCCATCGAGGGCATGCTGACCAAGGTGAACACCGCCACACCCGAGAGCTGGAAGGCCGTGAAGGCCGAGGCGGAGGCCCTGAACACCCGCGCGCTGGAGACCGCCGCAGCCGCCAAGCAGCTCATGGTGGCCGGCAAGTAGGCCTTTTCGATCGAACGAGAAGTAATGGGCCGGTCCAACAGGACCGGCCTTCTTCGTTCCATCAGGTCTGATCAGCGCCAGCGCGCGAGGTACTTGTCCTCCAAGGTCCGCATCGTCTCGCGTTGGGCCTTGGTCTTGTCGCGATGCCCCAGCAGGTGCAGCAGTCCATGCACCATCACCCGGCGCAGCTCCTGCTGCAAGGGCACACCAAAGCTGCCGGCATTCTCCTTGATCCGGTCCAGGCTCATCAGGACATCCCCGCTCACTCCCGTGCCGGTCTGCCCGTCGAAGGTGATCACGTCCGTGTAGTCGTCGTGGCCCAGATAGCGCTGGTTGTAGTCCAGCAGCCCGGCATCGCTCATCAGCACGTAGGTGAGCTCGCCGATGCTATGGCCATGGTCGCGGGCCACGGCGGTGAGCCAGCGGCGCAGCTTCTCCCGGTCGCGGAAGGCATTGGTGACATCCACGGCCTTGAACGCGATCGTTGCCATCGGGGCGGGGTTTATTCCTTCACGGGCTGCAGTCCGAAGGCCATGGCCACGGTGGCCCCGTTATCGCTGAACTCCACGTTGTCGGCCAGGGCGCGCATCAGGAACACCCCACGACCGTGCGGCTTCTCCAGGTTCTGCGGGTCGGTGGGGTCGGGCAGGTGCTCGAAGTCGAAACCCGGTCCCTGGTCCTGCACCATGAAGATGATCTGGTCGCCCTTCACCTCGTAGCCCAGGGTCACCATCTTGGTGGGGTCCAGCTGGTTGCCGTGGTGGATGGCGTTGTTCACCGCCTCGGTGAGGGCGATGAGGATGTTGCCGTAGTGGCTTTCGTGCACGTTGTGCTTCGCGCAGGCCTCATCGATGAGCTTCTCGGCCAAGGCGATGTTCTCGGCCTTGGCGGGAAAGTCGATGCGTTGGGTGAACTCCAGCTCTTCGGTCAGGGCTCCCATGGGCGTGTTCAGGGTCGGTCAAAAGTACCGAAATACGCATTGACGCGATCGCGGTAGTAGGGCTTCAATCCCGGGGGCACTGTTCGTAACAGTTCGGTCTCTCGGGCCTTGCGGCGTTGCTGCTCGAAGAAACGGGCGGGGTCGGGCGGGGGCTGGTCGCGGCCCTCGTTGCTGGTGCGCTTCTGGTCCAGTTCGCGTTCGCGCTCGGCCTTCTCGTGCTCCAACAGGCGGGTCATGATGTCCTGCTGGCGGCGCATCGTCTCGGGGGTGATGGTCTTGTTGACGATGTCCTTCTCGTTCTTCTCCATCTCCTCGGCCAGCTTGTTCAGCTGGTTGCCGGCACCGCTGCCGTCCTTGTTCAGCTCCTGGGCCATGCGCTGCATCTCCTTGCGGATGGCGGCCTGCTGTGCGGCCAGGTTGGCCAGCTGCTGGCTCATGCCCGGCATGCCCATGCCGCCGGGGTTCTGCTGGCCGGGCTTCTGACCGGGTTTTTTGCCTTCCTCCAGTGCCTTGCGCATTCCTTCCAGTTGTTTCTGAAGCGCCTCCTGCTGGGCCTTCATCTTGGCCATGCTGGGCTTGTTGCCCTTGCCGCTGCCGCTGCCCCCGGGCTTGTTGCAGCTGCCGCTGCCGGGCTTGCCCTGCGCCTGCATCTGCTGCATCATCTGCTGCAGGGCCTCGTCCAACAGCAGCGCCAGGTTGTTCAGGCTGGTCATGGCATGCTGCTGCTTGTCGGTGGCCATGGGCTTGTAGCGCTCGTTGGCGCGGGCCTCGCCGAGGTAGCGCACGGCCTCGTCCATGTTGTCGTTCACCGCGTTCATCTCGCGGTTCACGATGCCCTGGATCTGGGTCACGCGCTTGCTCAGGGCGAAGAGGGAGTCCTCGATCACCTTGGCATCGTCGCGCAGCTTCCGCTGGGTGCGGCCATGTTCGATGAGCCGGGGGTCGCGGAGACCGGTGGCGGCCAGGTCGTTCATCAGGCCCTCCTGCTCGAAGCTGAGGTGCACGATGTTCTCCAGCAGTTGCCGCAGCGCGTCCATGTCCTCCTCCTGCTGCTCCTGCTGCCCGCCCTGCATGGCCTGCTGCATCTGGAACGCCATCTGTTCCATCTGTTCGGCGGCCTTCTGTTGGCTCTGCCCGGCCTTCTGGCCCTGCTTCTTCTCCAGTTGCTCGCTGCTCTGCTGCTGGCTGTCCTGGATCTCCTGCTCCTGCTCTTCGGTCTTCGGCAGCTCCATGGGCGTTTCCAGCTCGCTGTTCTTCTTCTCCAGCTCGTCCAGGTCCTTGCGCAGTTCCTGGAACTCCTTGTTCAGGGCCTCCTGTTCCTGCTTCAACTGCTCGGGGTCCGCCTTCTTTTCCAGGGTCTTCTCGGAGAGGTCCTGCTGGCGCTTGGCCATGTCCTGAAGCTGCTGGGTGAGGTCCTCGGCCTTCTGTTCCACCTCCAGTCGCTTGAACTGCTCCAGGGCGCGGTCCAGCTCCTTCTCGATGTCCTCCTGGCTCAGCTTCATGTCCTTGATCTGCTCCTGCAGCTTGTCCTTGTCCAGTTGCTGCATCATCTCCTCCACCTTGCGATAGAGCTCCTTCATCTCCTCGCTCAGCACGTTCTCGAAGAGCTCCTGCAACTGCTGCTGCTTCTCCAGGATGCGCTCATCGTTGGGCCTGAACTCGCGTTGTTCCTGCTGGGTCTGGCGCAGCTCCTGGGTGGTGCGCTCGATCTTCTGCTGCAGTTGCTGCTGACGCTCCAGCACGTTCTCCAGCTTCTGCTTGTCCTGCCAGGAGGCCTCCTTCTTGTCCAGCAGGTCGCGGCGCAGCTTGTCCAGTTCGCGCTGCAGGTCCTGCGCCTCGCGGATGTTCGCCTTCAGGTCGTCCTTGATGGCCTCGCTGTCCTGGTCCTGCTTCTCGGCCAGCTCCTTCAGCGTGGGTGCGGCGAAGACCTGCGGCATGCTGCGGGCGCTCTTGCTGCCGTTCACCCCGTCGTTGTCCCACACCTCGAACCAGTGCTCGATGCGGTCGCCGGGGCTGATGGTGAGGTCGTAGAGGTCCCAGCTGTGGAAGAACTCCTGCCGGGTGTTACGCGGGTCGATGGGCAGCTCGAAGGCTCCGCTGCGCCGTTCGGGGGCGATGCTGTCGCCGCCCTGGGTGAATCGGTAGTGGAACACCAGCCGCTTGAAGCCGTGGTCGTCGCCGATGTCGCCGCGGAAGAAGAGGCGCTTCAGGGCGCTGCTGTCCGTGCGGCTCTCCACCTGGATGGTGGGGTGCAGGTCGGGCACCACGTCCACGCGGTATTGCAGGGGTTCGCTGCTGGCGCGTTCGCCGTTTCGCGGCACCATGCGGTAGGTGCGGCTTTGCATGAAGCGACGCGTGGTGCGGAAGGCGCCTTCACCGGAGGCATTGGTGCCGGTGGCGCTGGGCACCGCGTAGGTGGTGTCGTCGAAGGCCAGGTCGATGCGGTCGGTGCTGCGGGCGTTGATGGTCCAGCTCACGCGGGTGCCGGCCGGGATGTTCAGGTCGCCGGTGTTGTGCACGGTCTCGGGAGGAAGACCGAGGTAGCCGGGGTACTCCAGCACGGCGCTGAAGTCCAGCAGCTGCGGGTGCGGCACGGTGCGCAGGGTGTAGGTCGGGGAGAAGAATCCCTCGGCGGTGAAGCGGAGGTCGACGGGTTCCTGCACGTTGCGGAAGCGGTGGGTGAAGCGCACGGCATCCTGTTTCACCATGGGGATGCGCTGCCCGGCGATGTCGATCTCCACCTGTTGGGGGATGGCGCTGCCCTGCAGTTCCACCACCAGTTCGAAGTCCTGCAGCTCGGGCACTTCGAGGGTGTCGTTCACCAGCACGAAGCGGAAGGGCGCCTCGGGCAGGAACTCCTCGTTGTGCTGCAGCAGGCGTTTGGTGGGGCCGGTGATGAGGCTGGGTGCGGCGAAGAGCAGCACCACCAGCAGGGCCAGCGGCGGCAGGGCGTAGCGCAGGTGGCGGGTGTTGCGCCGCAGGTCGATGGCGTTGGAGAAGGGGATGGGGCCGAGCTCGCGGCTGCGCTGGGCGATGGCGGCCTCGATCAGGGCATGCTGGCCGGGCCGGGCCTCGGCCATGTCGCGTAGCTGCAGGGTGTTCAGCAGCTTGTCGCGCACCTCGCTGAAGTGCGTGCCCACGATGCGGGCGGCCTCGGCATGCGAGATCACCGGACCGAGCCGGAACAGGCGGATGAGGGGCAGGGCGATGAAGCTGCCCATGATCACCGCCATGGCGGCCAGGGTGCCCCAGAAGAGCGCGGTGCGCACCCCGGTGCCGAAGCGGCCGAGGTGTTCCAGCAGCGCCGCCACCAGGAACACGCCCACCCCGAGGCCCACGGCATAGAGCGCGCCACGGATCGCCCGGTCGGTGTAGTACTTCCGGATGAACGCGTCGAGCTTCGCGATGAGGTGCTCGTAGTCGCTGCGCATGGTGCTCCCGGGCTGCAACGTGCGTGCCGCCCCTTGTGTTGTCCGAACAAAGCTACGGCAACTCCGTGCCCGGTACCGGTCGGTACACGGGCACCGGCCGGATGGTTCAGCGCACCACCAGGCGGGTCACGCTCAGCCCATCACCGGACCGGAGGCGCAGCAGGTAGGTGCCCGCTGCCAGGTCCAGCGCCAGGTCCTTGCGCAGGCGACCGTTGGTGGCCGTTGCGGACCACTGGTGCACCGCCCGGCCCGACAGGTCGATCACCTCCACCTGCACCACCGCCTCCTTCAGTCCCTCGGCCACCACGGTGAAGCGGCCGTCGTTGGGGTTGGGGTAGAGGGCAAGGGGGAGGCTGGCGGGAATGGTCTCCGCCACGCCCACCGTGTTCAGCAGGTAGCTGGCTGTGACCTCGCACCCATTGGCATTCGTGGCGGTGAGGGCGTAGGTGCCATCGCCATCGGTGAACACGAAGGGCTCGTCACTGCCGAAGGGCGCGCCATTCAAGGTCCAGGCGTAGCTGTCGAAGTCATCGGGCACGAAAAGCACGTTGCCGTTGCGGGTGATCGTGAGCGTGGGACAGACCACCAGCTCGTTGCTGAGGGCGGTGCAGCCGAAGGCATTGGTGCCCGAAACGGTGTACACGCCGGGCCCTTGGGCGGCGATGCAAGGCGTGGAGGCGTTGGGAACGGTATCGCCGTCCAGGAACCACACATAGCTCGCCAGCGTGTCGTTCGCCACGCACAGCTGGCTGCCATTGGCGGCGAGCACCAGGTCCGGAGCGGGGAAGACCACGATGGTGTCGGTGTCCGTGAAGACCTGCTGGGGCTCCAGGCCGATGTCCAGGCTGCCTGTGGTGCCGCCCGCCACGTTGATGAAGTAGGTGCCCTCGCCGTTCGCGGGGATGTTGTAGGTGCCCAGTGGGTCGTTCTGGCTTACGGCATCCTCATCGAAGAACTCGATGGAGTAAGGCGCGTTGTCCAGCAACAGCCCCAGACCGTTCCAAGAGCCGGCAGTGGTGTTGTCCACCGTGCCGGAAGTGTAGGTGGTGCCCGTGCCATCGGTGAGCACGAAGTAGAGATCGGGTGAGCCGGTGCAACCCACGAACGGGATGTTGGGTTCCTCCACATCGCCGCACCAGTTGCCGTTCACTCCGGTCACGTTCACCGTGTTCAGTACGTAGCCGCCCACGGTGGTGGCCAGGGAGATGGTGTAGGTGCCTGGGGTGGGATAGGTCTGCACGGGAGGCGTGGCCAGCGTGCTGGTGTTGCCATTCCCGAAGTCCCAGGCGTAGCTGGTGGGCGAGGGCGCCGCATCGATGAGCGCGTTGAAGGTGGCCTCCACGCTGCCGCAGCCCGAGGTGGGCGAGTAGGAGAAGCTGCTGTTGCCACCGGTGCCTGGCAGCACCGTGAGCGGCAGTTGGAACTGCTGCGGGGCATCGATGTCGAAGCCGCTGAAGGTGACGGAGGCGATGATGTTGATGGTGATGAGATAGTCCCCCGCGCCCAATGGAGTGCCGCAGATGCGGCCGCAGCCATACTGGTCCTCCTGGGGGTAGTATACACCGGCCGGATCGCTGGTCGTGAAGCTCAGCCCGAAGGGCAGGCCCGTGACGCCGGTGATCGTCATCTGTTGGAAATCGACCGTGACCCCACTGCCGGGCTCGGTGAAGCTGGAGGGCAGCCAGAAGGTGAA
>Ga0315900_10001974_pt1 | contig 32195 bp, 43 predicted proteins | sample LakEriMetagenome_FD_203521 | JGI IMG/M metagenome (GOLD analysis project Ga0315900, IMG submission 203521) | Freshwater fungal communities from buoy surface, Lake Erie, Ohio, United States - Buoy 12 MA114 | ecosystem: Environmental > Aquatic > Freshwater > Lake > Lake biofilm | place: USA: Lake...
ATGGTATGAGATCGGGATTCCTGACGCTGCCCTCGATGGTGGCAATGAAGTTGCGATCCAGCTTCGCGGCGCGGCTAACATGGTGCCAGTCAATATCTACGTTGAACTTGATACGGTTGATTACCAAACGGACGCATTCGGCGCCCTCAAGCCAACTACCGCTGGCCGCACTCTCGACGTTTCCGCTGGCGGGGAAGCTGGCATCGACCTTGCCAACGTTGGCTCTCCATCGACGACGCTGAACCTGAGCGGAACAACGATCAAGACGGCGACGGACATCGAGACGGACACGCAGGACATCCAGAACCGGCTACCATCCGGCTTGGTTGGTGGTCGCATGGCATCGATCGCAGAAGTTGTGGGAGACAAAACCGGCTACAAGCTAGCCTCCGATGGATTGTCGCTTGTCACCTCTTGGGCTGTTGGGATCACTGGAAACATCACCGGCAACTTGTCCGGTTCGGTTGACAGTGTCACTTCTGGCGTGACGGTTGCGACGAACAACGACAAAACGGGTTACAGTCTATCTCAGGCTTTCCCCACGCACTTTTCCAATATGGTTATTTCTTCAAACGGACATGTTACAGCGACCGTCGATAGCATTGCAAACAATTCAATCACGGCAAGCAGCATCCAGGGAGGTGCAATTACTGCTGCTAAATTTGCTGCCGGTGCCATCGACGCCAACGCACTAGCCGCTGATGCGGTGGCAGAGGTTCAAAGTGGACTTGCCCTTGAGGCGTCTTCGCAGTCGATCCTTGCACGAATCGGAGCATTTACGGGAACTGGAGTCAATACAATCCTTGGGTTCTTCCGGGCATTGTTGAGAAGCGACGGAGGCATCACAACCCCAAGCGATGTTGGCGGAACTTTCACGCATACCACGGATTCGACCCAGGCGATTCGCGATCGTGGCGATGCAGCGTGGACCACGGGAGGTGGTGGGGGCGGATCGACTACCGTCAACGTGCTGCCATACACCGGGGCGGTGCCGGATCGAGTTGAAGGCACGACGATCAAGGTGTTCTACAATGAACTGACGGATGTGTCTGTTGGTGTGACGGATGCGTCAGGCACTGCCGTAACCATAGACGCAAAGGTGCTGGAGTTCATTGTTGAGGACAGATACGGAGCGGATGTCCTTGTCATCCCCGATGGAAGCATCACTAAGAGCGGATCGACATTTACGATCACAATTCCACAGTCGCTTACGGATGTCGTCGACGCAAACTACCGCTGGGCCTTGCGAGACTTGACCGGCAGCAAGAACACCGTTCTGATGCACGGTCAGATAATTGTCTCAGATGCGGCGGAAGACGATGCCTAGACTTTGTCGTTGCGGACAAATCGTCGGCAAAGGCCAATGCGTCAACTGCAAGCCTTATCGATCGAGTCATCGGCAAACGACTGCGGAGCGTGGATACGATCACAAGTGGAGAAAGCTGTCCGAAAGATACAGGGCAGAGAATCCGCTGTGTGAGGCATGCTTAAACGAAGACAAGACGGTCCCTGCGACCGAAGTGCATCACATGATTCCTGCTCTTGAGAGCGAGTATCACAGGCTGAACAGAAACAATTTGATGGCACTATGCAGGAAGTGCCACCTTGAAATCGAGGGGCTAAAACGTGCCGGGAGTACCGGGTAGGAGCGGGAGGCGAGGCAAACTCACTTCTCAGCACATAGCAGAAGGAACATTCCGTACCAATCGGCATGCTGACCGTGTCGATTTAGTAGTCAAATCAAGTCCGCCAAGACCGCTGCTCAAACTAGACGAAGACGAGCAGACGGTTTGGGACATCATCATAGACGGCTTGCCGTCGCATGTGCTTCACGAAATTGACTCGCCGGCACTTACTATGCTTGTGTCGCTTTGGAAGCAGTGGAAGCGATTATGGGAGCTTTGGCAGGCAGATCCGCTCGACAGGGAGCTGCGCAAGTCAACCCTTGAGGTTGGGGCTCAAGTTCAGCGAATGCTTTCGCAGTTTGGAATGAGCCCAGCAGACAGGGCCAGAATCAAGGCGGCAAAGGAAGAGCAGAAGAACCCTGCCGATGTGATCAAAGAACTGTTGCAGTCCAAGCTTGGATGATGAAAACAACTGAGCAAAAAGTACAGGGCTACATAGACGGAGTTCAGTCTGGAAAGATTGTGGCCGGAAGGTGGGTGAAGGCAGCGGTTGACCGTCACCAATGGGATCTTAAACACGCAGACAAAAGAGGGTACTACTTCGATGCAAAACTTGCTGACCTCGCTTGCTATTTTTTCCCTACTTGCCTTCGGTTTACCAAAGGCGAATGGGCAGGAAAGCCTTTCGAGCTTTCCGAATCTCAACTGTTTATTGTCTGGTCGCTGTTCGGCTGGAGGAGAAGCGACGGAACCCGTAGGTTCAGGCAAGCATACCTCACTGCCGGTCGTAAATGGGGAAAGTCCGAGTTTGCTGCAGGACTTGCCTTACTCCTCACAATTCTCGACTACCCATGCGAGCCAGCCGCCGAGGTTTATTGCGCAGCAACCAAAGAAGATCAGGCAAAAATTGTCTTCAATGTCGCAAAGGAAATGGCGAAGTCGAGCGAGATACTAAGAACCCAGTGCAAGGTGTTGAGTCGATCAATTCTTGTCGATCCGGCAGGGTATCAGGCAAACAGCTTTCTGAAACCTGTCGGATCCGACAGCAAGACTTCTGACGGACTTAATATCCATGCCGCAGTGCTTGATGAAATACATGAGTGGCGAAAGACGCACGTTTCGCTGTACGACAAGCTGACCACTGCCAGCGGTGCCAGACGGCAACCGTTGATTATCATGATCACGACTGCTGGAGACGACGGCAGTGTGGTATGGAACAATGTGGACGACAACTGCACTAGAGCGTTGCAGGACTACAAGAGTGAAGACCCCATAGGCGACACCCAGTTTGCATTCATCGCAAGAATCGATGACAAGTGGGTTGATGCCAACGGGGTAGAGCATCCGGCTGACGACCCATTTGATGCGGCATGCTGGAAGAAAGCCAATCCGAACTACCCTGTTACACCGAAGCATGAATACCTGCAGGAACAGGCCAATGCGGCAAGGAATGGGCCGATTGAACTGAACAAGTTCAGGAGATACTTCTGCAACGTAAAAGTGACAAGCCAGGAAAAGGCAATTGATGAAACGCTATGGGAGCTTGCGGCTGGCGACCTGTCAGACTGGACGAAGGCAGACGTTATTTGCGGCGGGTGGGACTTGGGTGGACGAGATGACCTTGCTGGGGTTGGACTCGTAGCCAGGTTCAGTGACGGCGTGGATGAGAATGGCGATCGAAAGTACAGATACGAACTTCAGGCAAGAGCTTTCATCAACTCACAGAATGAACGAGACTTGACCAAGCAACCCTGGATTGATTACGTCAAGCGAGGATTGCTGGTAGTGTCGAGCAACGAACTGAACGAACTGAAGGCAACGTGCAGGCAGTACTGGAAACAGTACTTTGCATCCAGTTGGGCGTATGATCCGCATGGATCAAGAGACATCGCACAGGAACTGACTGGGGATGGGCTCAAATGCGTAGAGTTTCATCAAAACTGCTCGATGTACAATGAGCCACTTCGCACTTTTTTGAAGGCGCTGAAAGCAGGATCTATTCGGCATGATGGCAACCCGCTGCTGGCATGGTGCGCCGGCAATTTGCACACGACCCAAAACAGCAAGGGAGAAGTCATGCCGTGCAAAAAAACGAGTGAAGGCAAGATTGACCCAATGGTCGCAGTGTTGATGGCGTTTCGATTGGCGAGCCTCGAGCCACCTCGGGCCAAGGGTTCCTTGTTTGTTTCTTAGGAGATCCTGAATGCTTTCCTGGCGTACCCTGCGAAACGCAATTGGCTCGATGCTTGGCGGATCGGAAGAAAGCGAAGCATACGTTGGGCCGGAACAGTCCATCACTGTTCCGCCTGTTTGGTATGCGGTCAACAAGATCGCCGGCCACATTGGGCAGATGCCACTTTCGGTCTACCGAAGAATGCGTGACGGTGGCATCGAAAAGGCAGTCGAACATCAGGCCTACAGGCTTGTCAGGACTCGCCCCAACGAGTTTCAGTCGGCATTCGACTTCCGAGAGCTTGTAATGGTCCACGCTCTTCTGTGGGGCAATGGCAGGGCTTGGGTCGTGCGTGATGGATCGAGGCCTGTCGAACTGCTTCCGCTGATGCCTGAAAACACGGTTACGGTCGTGTTTAAGGGCAAAAAGTACCATGTGACCAAGCCCGAGTCGGACAGCAGGGTGAATCTGCTGCGATCTATGGCGGAATCGATTGACGAAATGCTCGTCATCGAAGACATGGACTGCCTGCACATCAAGGGCATTTCCTTTGATGGCATCGACGGAAAAGGCCTGATTCCGACGCATAAACGCACGGTCAGGATCGCCATTGAGAGCGAAAAGTCGCTGGACAACCAGCTGACAAAAGGGTTTTCTGGTTCGATTATGCTGGAGGCACCGGCTGGTGCTTTTGCAGACGAACAGGATGCAAAACGGTTTATCGATGCGTTTAAGCAGCATCACTCAGGGACTTCCAAGGCAGGTCAAGTCGGCCTTCTGCGTGAAGGCATCAAGGCAAACCTGATCAGGATGTCCAACGTGGACCTCCAGATGATTGACCAGAGACGATTCAGCCGGCAGGACATTGGATTGCTTTTTGGGCTGACAATGCCTGGAGATGGCGAGAGCGTTTCCTACAATTCGCTTGAGCAGAAAACAATCGCCTACCTTACCGATACGCTCGGGCGATGGGTTTCCAAGTGGGAGGAGGAGTGCGACCACAAACTCCTTACGGAGAGGGAAAAGCTCAGGGATACGCACTACTTTGCTTTTGATGAGAAACAGTTGCTCAGAATGGATTCTCAGACTCAGGCATCAGTGTTTTCGACGTACATCGCTAGCCGAGTCATGAATCCAAACGAAGTCCGCGCCGAGCTTGATCGCAACCCATACGATGGAGGTGACGAATATGTCAATCCGGCTATCGACACACGCAATCAAGGCGATCCAGAAGAACCGGACGAGGATGAGGAGGTCGAGCAACAAACGAGAGCGACGGCAAGAAAGGCTGTTGTTAGCCGGATTCGCCAATTGCTCGAGATCGAGGCAAAGCGAGCCGTGGCTGGATGCAGTCAAAAGAATTTTGCCGACTGGGTAGATGGCTTTTATGCCAAGTGGGAAGGCAAGCTTGCCGAGGTCATCGCGGAGCTGGGTGGCGATCCAAACCTAGCTACGGTGCATTGCGAGAAAAGCAAAAGCGAACTGATTGAGGCGAGTGGCAGGGCGACAATTGAAACCCTGTCAAGTGAAGTATCTCAGACTGTTGCTTCGTGGGCAGCGGTAAGGGCAGAAGAACTTGCGACCGACATCCTGGGAGAATAGAAAATGTTTGCCGTTGATACGCAGACCAATGAGATTTTTCTGTACGACGACATCGGACCAGCATGGATGGGAATGATTGACTCGGCAAGCGTAATTGCTGGACTCAAGTCCATGGAAGGCAAAAGGATCTTGCTGCGAATCAATTCCCCTGGCGGATCCGTTGATGAAGGTGCTGCAATTTTCAATGCCATCATGCGGCATTCCGGTGGAGTCGATGTCGCCATCGATGGCATTGCGGCATCGATTGCTGGCTACATCGCGATGGCTGGCAAAAAGGTGACCATTGCAGCCAATGCCAAGCTGATGATTCATGATCCATGGACGATCGCCATGGGGAATTCCACCGACCTCAGGAAGACGGCAGACGTCCTGGATACCTACGCAGCGTCGATGCTTCCAGCCTATGTCGCCAAGAGCGGCAAAAGCGAAGAGGAGATCAAGCAAATCATGCGTGACGAGACATGGTACGGAGCGGTCGATGCTGTGGCCGAAGGATTTGCAGACGAAGTCGCAAATGCAACGTCAGCATCAATGCAAGTTGCAGAAGGGCGATTCGCTAAGACGCCATCGGCACTGCTTAAGAAAGTGGAGGCTGGCACACGGACGGAGGCGAAGCCTCGCCTATGGGACATGCGAGTCAAGCTTGCAAATTTGACACGAAAATAGTTGAGGGTATATTTTCGGTGGCGGGTAAATTCGCCCAAAAATTGAACGCTTAAAAATCGCAACTCGTTAGCGGCGATCTACGGCAAGACTGTGTGTGAACTTCGACACAGTCGGCAGGAGATCGCCGTTTTCGTTTTCCTGCCGACGCAAATGCAAAGGCAAGAAAATGAAAAACAAGAAGGCGATTCTGGAAGAAATTGAGTCCTTGACCGTTCGCGCTAAGGCAATTCACGACGTTGCGGCGAGCGAAAACCGCGACCTTGGCGATGACGAGAAGGCTGAGGTTGATGGCATCCTGGGTTCGGCCGACAACTCCGGCAAGATTGCGTCTTTGAAAGCCGACCTGGCTCGCATCGAAAAGGTTGAGGCAGCAAGCGCAGCAATCGTTGCTCGCAGTGCTTCGGCAAAAATCGAAGAGCAGGGCAAGTCCTCCAAAAAGATTGCGGTCCCTGCCGTGGCTCGCAAGGTAGCTCCCCTCAAGGCTTTCAAGAGCGAAGAAGACGCCTACGCTTCTGGGCAGGCGATTCGCGCATACCTTGGCAACGCTGGCGCAAGGCAGTGGTGCGAGGATCATGGCGTTGCATTCAAAGCTGCCATGTCGGAAGGCGACAACAACAAGGGTGGATTCCTTGTGCCGTCTCCAATGGAGTCGGCCATTGTCGACTTGCGTGAGTCCTATGGCGTGTTTCGTCAGAATGTTCGCGTTGTTCCGATGACCTCGGACACGCTGGACATTCCTCGACGGCTTGGCGGATTGACTGCCTATTTTGTCAGTGAAAACGCCGAAATCACTGCATCGGATGCAAGCGTTGGCAATGCCAAGCTTGTCGCTCGAAAGCTTGGCGCGTTGACCCGTGTCTCAAGCGAACTGAGCGAAGACGCTTTGGTGTCGATTGCCGATATGATCGCAGACGAAATGGCCTACGCTTTTGCGGTGAAGGAAGACGAATGCGGATTCTTGGGCGATGGTACATCGACCTATGGCGGGATTGTTGGCGTGAAGAATGCCCTCGCTGCCGGCTCGATTGCAACTGCCGCCTCGGCTACGTCGTTCGGTGCGCTGGTGCTGACTGACTTCCACAATGCGATTGCTAAGCTTCCGGTTTATCCCGGCATGCGTCCAGCGTGGTTTGTTCATTCGGCCGGATACCATGCGGCAATGGCACGGCTTCAGGTTGCCGCTGGTGGCAACAATGTTGTCGACCTGGGCAATGGTCCAGTTCTGCAATTCATGGGCTACCCAGTCGTCTTTTCGCAGGTGCTTCCAAGCACCCTGGCAGCGCAATCTGGCGCGACCTACGGGTTCTTTGGCGACCTGTCTCTTGCGGCATCAATGGGAAGTCGCCGTGGCGTCTCCGTGATCTCCGACTCCAGTCGGTACTTTGAGTTTGACCAGATTGCCCTGAAGGCAACTGAGCGAATTGACATCGTTGTTCACGAAGTTGGAACCTCTGCTGCCGCAGGTCCAGTTGTCGCTCTCAAGATGGCCTAGTCCATCTTCTGAAACGTAGCCAGCCTAGCGACTTGCTGGGCTGGCTTTTCTTTCATCGAATTCAAAGCACAGGAAACAAAACATGAACCACGGGCAAGATCAAAGGTACGTCAACCTGATTCCTCCTGCAGTGATCAGGGACAACGCCAGTTTTACTTCGGTTGAGATTGATACCAAGGGTTTCAGCTACTTAACGGTGGTGTGCAACTTGGGTGCGACCGACATCGCCATGGCGGCGCTCAAGCTGCAGAGTGGCGACACCTCTGGCACGCTGACGGATGTGACTGGGCTGAACTTCTCGGGTGGAACGGACATCGCCGGAAATGCAACCAGCCTGCCATCGGCTACCGATGACAATGAAGTCTTCGTGTTTCAAGTCGATCTTCGCGGGAAGAAGCGATACTGGAACATCGTTGCAACGGCTGGCGATGGAGCAACTGGAACCTACCTTGGTGCAATTGCTGTTTTGTCCCGCGATGGCATCAACGATGGCACGGTGGCAGGGATCGCCAACGGCTCAGTGATCCGTGGCTAGTCATGGAAGACCTGGACGTTGAGCTGGTCCAAGGGTGGAATGGGTTGCAGGCGGGACACCGTCTGCGACCTCCCCTTGGGCAGGCCTTGCTGATGATCGATCTTGGTTTCGCTAAGAGGCTGGAAGATGTGGAATCCACTGGAAGTGCATACCAGAATTCTCACTCCTCCGGTGAGCGAGCCAATCAGTCTGAAGGAGGCCAAAAAGCATCTCGAAATCCTCGAAAGCGATGACTCTCACGACGAGCAGATCCAGTTGCTGATTGAGGTTGCAAGAGATCGGGTTGAACGAGACTGTGGGCTGGCGCTGCTGACGCAGACCGTGGAGCATGTCCAAGCAGGCTTCACGGAGGCGATCCAGTTGCAGCGCCGGCCGGTTCAGTCCGTGACCACAGTTCAGTATTACGACGACGGAAACGCGCTCCAGACGCTGTCCAGTTCGATATGGCACCTGAACCCAGCGAAGGAACGCATCGAGCTAAAGTACCAAGAAGATTGGCCGACAACCGCCGACCGCTGGGATGCAGTCAAGGTGACCTACGTCGCAGGCTACCAGAAGGCATCTACGGTGCCGGCAAGCCTAAGGCGAGCCATGCTGCTTTGCATCGGGCATGATTTTGAGAATCGGGACCAGATCGCCAATGAGGGGATGCTGACCGAGGCGACATACGAACGGCTGAGGCGGCGCTGGATTCGCCCGAGCTACCCATGAAATACCGACCAAATCGATTTGCCGTATCGGACATGCGTGATCGCATCACGATACAAAAGCCGACCGAGTCGCAGGACAGCTATGGGCAACCAGTAGTGACCTGGACGACGCACCTAGCAAGTGTGCCTGCAAGCTTTGAGCCAGCGAGGCTGGGGAGCGGAGAGACGACCAGGGGCCGGCAAGTGGAGGCAACCTCCTCCGCGATCCTGATGACTCGATACATCCAAGGACTGACCACTAAGATGCGGATCGTCAGGAATGGCGTAGCGTATGGCATCCTGGCGATTAGAGAAATCAACGGTGGCAGTCGCTACCTGGAAATCAGCTTAAAGGACTCCGATGGCTAGGCTACCAAGCAGGACTATGGGCATCGTCTCCATGGACGCAACGAGCCTTGGAGAGGTTGAGAAAGTCCTTGGCGAACTGAAGCAGCAAGTTTATGACGCACGAAAGAAGTCCGCAGTAAAGGCAGCACAGCCAATCGTAAAGCGAGCTACAGAGCTAGCGCCTGACTCCAAGTCGAATATCACCGCAGGCGGAAGAGCGGATGGGCCGACAAGAGACAAGTGGGGAAAGAAGTACCGGGACAACCCAAAGTGGACTGGAATCAGCATCAAGCATCATGTTGGCGAAAAAGCAATCGTCGGAAAAATCCAGGATTTGTTGATTGTTGGATTGAAGTACCCAAAGGGCAACAAGGGCAACTTCAACTACACAGTCAACAAGGAGGGGCGTGAAGAGGTATTTTGGGGCAGACGCAATGGGACATTGTGGAAGCCTGTGTACCGATTCATGGATAAAGCGCTGGACGAAAAGAAGAAAGAAGTCGTCGACATCTTCGTCGCTGAAATGAAGAAGGCTATCGAAAGTGGCTAACGTAGGCATTGCATTCAGGACTCTGTGCCTGACCAAAACAGCGATCACCAACCTGATCGGGCAGCGAATGTACCCTGACGTCCTGGTTCAGGGGTCGCAGATGCCTGCCGTGGCGTATTACATCATCAGCACCGAGCGAGAAAAACTGATCGGCAAGATGAGCAGGCTTGCACACTCCAGGTTCCAAATCGACTGCTACGCAATGACTCGTAGCCAGGCAAATGCTGTGGCTCAGGCATTCAGGACGAGCCAGCTCGATGAGTACCGTGGAATCACAGCATCGATCATGTTCAATGGAATCGAGATAGATTCCGGCGAGCAGTATTTGCAGGAACCACCAACAGATGGAAGTCAGGAGCATCGCTACCTGACTAGTTTTGATATGCTAGTTCATTACACAGAAGGAGTTTGACAATGCCCGTGACATCCACCTCAGGCGATACCGGGAATGGGGCAACGCTGACCTTTGCAACCACTGCGTTTGCTGTCGGCCTGCAGAACATTCAAGGCTGGACCGAAGAGGTCGAGCGGCTTGAAGTTTCGACGCTTGCCACGACTTCCTTCAAGAGATACATCGCTTCGGATCTCAAGGAAACCCCAGAGATCACCGTCAACTTTTACTGGGACACCTCGCTTGCCCGTCCCGCGATCGGGGGAACGCCGGAAACGATGACCATTACGTTTCCGATACGCACGAATGGTGGTGAAGCTACTGCCGCAAACTATGCCGGCACTGGCTTTATTCGCTCGATTACCTGGCCGACTTTGGAAAATGGTTCCGTTCAGATGGGAAGTATGGTGCTTTCCTTTGACGGGACAACTGGTCCCACTTGGACAAAGAGTGCATGATGATTGTTGAATTGCGTCCGCATATTGGACAGATGGCTACCGCTCTTGGAGTCGTCGACGTCGAACACGATCAGTGGATCGTCATGGCAGGAGTTGAAGAGGATCGGGTGCGACAAGTCGGGTATCTGTGCAAGACCCCCGGCAGCAAAGTCCAGCCGATTCTCTCGCTTCCTGACTCGGTTTGGGGTAAAATCACCGATGAGTTGATGAAGTTGCCGCAACTTCAGGGCTGGACCCAGCCCAAGGTTGTGGACTTTTCGACCGTGGTGTTTATGGACCAACCGGAAGACGAGCAGGAGGATGTCGACGATGGCGATGAGTAAGGAGCAGTTCCTGGCAAAGAGTTCAAGGCGATACACCGAACATGAAGGTGTTCGCCTCCAAAGCTTGACCGCCAAGGAGTACTTCGAGTGGGAAGCGGATCGGATTGACTACGCCAAGGGGAAGGTCACCAAGGAGAAGATTGTCACTTCTCGGCCGAAGCTTTTGAGCCTGATGGTTGTCGATGAGGATGGGAAGCGGATGTTTCCAGACTATCGAGAACTCGATGGGCTCGACAGCAAATGGATTGGTGACCTGTACGATGCGGCGATGTCTCATGCCGGATTTGCAGACGACGACGAAGTGAAAGACGAAGAGGAAACGGAAAAAAACTAAGGAGACACCCGAGGCTAATGCTGGCTGCAAGGCTGTGCTTCGCCTGGGGTATTCCTGACGTTGAATCGTTTCTTGAATCCACGCCTCCACAAGTGCTTGATTTCTGGATGGCGTTTGACCGGATCGAGCCCATAGGCGAGTCGGCTTGGCAGTCAGCGAGGATCGAGGCGATGCTGTACAGCATTCGCCAAGCGGTCCTTGCGTTTGGTGGGCAGCGCACAGACTGCATTACGCCAGACGACTGCATGCCTCCACGGTATCTGAAGTACGAGCAGAAGAAGTCGCCAGCGTCGATCAAATCGATGCAGAGTGTTCTTCAGTCTATGGCTTTAGGGGGTGCTGCAAGTGGCGAGAACGATCACTAGCGTCAACGTCCAGCTTGGATTTCAGTATGAGAAGTTCAAGCAGGGCGTTGACGGCAGCATTAATGCATGGAGGAACTTCAACAAGATCGCTAGGGACTCGGTCCCATTGCTCGATCGATACAACGAGGCAATCAAGAACGTAAATCAATGGTTTGTCACCCACAAAGGTGATCCAGAGGCTTATGCAAGAATGATTGACCAAGTCAATTATTCGTTCAAGCAAGGCAAGTATGCCATAAAAGAATTTAGCGACGAGCAGAAGCAGTATCTTGCCGACTTAAAGAGAGGCGCTGAACTTAGCATCGGGACCGCCGAAAGAAGGCAGACTGAGTACAACGCATCCGTTGCCGAAGCGGAGCGACTGCAAAGAGTCGGGACCATGTCCTTTGAGGCATATACGAAACGCATCGAGGAACTCAACAAAGAGTATCTCGGCATTGCGACTTCGGCAGAGAAGGCAGCAGCGGCAGAAAGAGAACTGCAGGCTGCAACGGCTTATGCAAGCTCAGTTATTGCCTCAGGCATGAGCAATTGGGACAGGTACATTGCAGAACTGAATCGATTCAGGGATGCAGCAGCAAAGGCTGGCATGGGCATTAGGGAGTTTGCTGCAGGAGAGGCTGCAGTAAGAAAGAAGTTCGGCATCCAAACTCCAGATGAGTTTTTTGAAGACCAGCAACTTCAACTTGCATCTGAAGCAGCAGATCGACTTGAGAAAGCTGTCCGTCGCGTTGATGCTGCCGTTCTGTCTGGAACGTCCAATTGGGACAGGTATCAAAAAGAACTGCAGCAGTTTCAGCAGGATGCAGCACTTGCCGGGACGGGCTCTCAAGACATCGCCACGGGAGAGGCTGGGATTAGGAAAAAGTTTGGAATCCTGACTTCGACTGAATTTTTTGCAAACCAAAGAAAACAGGAAGACGACGCAAGAAAAGACAGAATAGCTCAATTGCAGCGTGAGTCGATGACTTTTGATGAAGTCGCTGGCGCAAGAATGAAGGAGCTTGATTCCCTTCGTGCAGCTGGCCTTGATTCCGAGACGTATTGGAGACAGACAAGGAAGCTTAACGATGAGATGGCAAGGCAAGCCGGCATTATTAGCGGAGGCGCAGGTGGCGTTCAAGGCCAATCACTGACTGCATCGCTCCGCAGTCTTGGACTGCAGTATTACGCAGTTTCGCAGGCAATGATGGCAGTTTCTTCTGGCATTAGGACTGTGCTTAATTTTGAGCGGCAGACCATTGCGTTTGCGTCTTTAACTGGAAGCATCGAAGAATCCAGCAAGATGATGGAAGGGTTTCTTGAGCTTTCCGCTAAGGCACCTCTGTCCATTACTGCAATGCAAGGCGGGGCAAGGACGATGCTGTCTTTCGGCGCTTCCGCCAAGGAAGCTGGTGCAGCAGTCGAAATGATCGCCAAGGTCACTGGTGGCGATGAGATGCGATTTCAAAACATGTCGCTTGCCTTTGCCCAGATCCGCGCTGGCGGAAGGCTTATGGGACAGGAGTTGCGACAGATGATCGATGCCGGCTTTAATCCGCTGGAGCAGATAAGCAACAAGACTGGCATGTCTATGCTTGATTTGCGAAAGCGCATGGAACAAGGCGGGATTTCGTTTGACATGGTTCGGCAAGCCATGGAAGAAGCAACAAGCGGAGGAGGAAGGTTTGCAAGACTTTTGGATGACATTTCTGGAACCATGTCTGGCAAATTGCAAAGAGTTATTGCCGACATCAATGCGTCTCTGATTGACTTCAGCAAAATGATGAGCTTCGACCTTGGCAACATTGTTGACGGAGTCGTGTCTTTTGTCAGCATTGCAAAAACAATTTCTCCTGTGCTTGCAGTTGTTGTCAAACTGACTTCCATGTTTTCTGATGGCATTCAGGTCGTTGACATGGCTCTAAAGGGCTGGGGGCTTGCATTCAAAAGCCTGCAGGAAACGATCGATTCGTTTCTCCCGTCTGGATTTAAGCTCTCTGACCTTTTTGGCAAAATTGCAAGCGTCTTTGAGTACATTGCCCAATTAAGGCAAACAGAAAAGCTGCTTGATGAGCCGATACCTACCCCAGAAGAGACGCAGGCCCAAAAGGCAGCAGACGCATACAAGGCATTGAGCGATGCTACGCAGGCGGCAAGCGATGCCACAAACGAGTATTACGACGAGCTTTCAGGGCGATTTGACGAAGCACTGAAGGGCAGCGGCAAGTATACCGACGCTCAATTAAAAATCGCTGAAATTGAAAGCCGTGGGATCAAGTTGAGCGATGCCCACAAAAAAGGCATCGTCGACAGAACTGCAGCTATTGAGAAATTTGAAAAGCAAGTCCGAGACGCCCAGCAGGCAATGGAAAAGCTGCAGGAAGAACAAGAGGGCATGCAGGACTTGATGCGAGAGCTTCGTCCTCAAGACGAGGCGGCTAAGAACGTGGAGGAAGTCATTGCCCAGATTAGCCGAATGGACTCCATGTTTGGGCTCGAGAACCTCGGCGTTACAATGGACGACATCAAGAGAGTCGTAGGCAGCAAGGCTGGCGCTGGGCAAGGCGATTCGCTTGACTATCGCCTGGGGGAAGCGGTTCAGTCTGGCTCAAGCGCTGCAATCCAGAAGTTGTACGATTTCCAGGTAAAGCAAGACACCTCGGAGATTCTGACCGACATTTCCCAGACGTCCCGAGATCAGCTTGATTTGCTCAGGCAAAAGCTTGAAGGTGGTGTCGTCTTGGCAGGAGCGCGCCCATAATGGCAGGAAGAGTTTTGAGAGGCGAAAAACGAGAAGGAAGGAACTTTTCCTACTCGTTCGATGATGGCAAGATCAACGTCCAGCAAACACGCACCTACAGAGTTGAGACGAACTCCAAGTCCATCTTGGACGAAGAAGTAGCTCTGACTCCAGGCTTGCCGATTGCAGGGATTACGCTGCTTTCGTCCGGTGCGATCTGCAAATCGGTCCAGGCTTACAGGGACGACAAGAATGCCTATTGGTGGAATGTAGTCTGCCAGTTCAACAATGAAAGACCTTCGCAGCAGACCCCTCCTGGGCAACAGGACAATCCTGACCCAACGACCTGGATTCCGATCTGGCGATGGACGACCGAGTACACCAGGGAGCCAGACGTCAACAACGACAAGGATCTGATAAAAAACACAAACCATCGACCATTTTCTGAGCAGCGAACAGTCGAGACACCTGTTTTTGTTGCAAAGTTTTCTCAATACATGCCAGCCACAATTAAAGAAATTAGGCCAGCTGCAACAACTCCTGGAACGTCTCCACTGTATTTAACAGACTTTGCTTCTGTCATTAACGTATCGACGTACAAAGAAGCAGATCCGTATCACCTTCTATGCATTCTTGATGCAGCCGAGTACGGGACGTACAACGGGTTTTCTGCATGCCGACTGGATCTTACCGTTAAATGGAAGAGGAACAGCTGGCTTGAATACTACTGGGCAAGGGACCGCTGGTTTCTTGATGGAGTCAATGGACTCAAGCCAATCAAGGACAAGGAAGGCCGGCAAGTTGAGTGGTATTTGAACGCTACCGGAGGCATCGCCGGAAACCCCGTGACTGGAACCGCTCCTACTCTTAGCGACATTGGCAAGGTTCAGATTCGCAGATACGAAGACGTCGACTTCAATACCCTATTCAGGACCATCTAAAATGGCATCTACCCTTCAAAGAGCGGCAGTCACCATTGCAAGTGCAGCCACTGCGAGCGCTGCCGTAAGTGTCCCGCAGGATTGCACCCTGGTTGCCGTTGCAACGCCGGCAGCGCTTACTGGCACATCCTTTACCTTTGAGGTGTCTGACGACGACGGGACGACCTACAAGCCGCTTTACAACGGCAGTACGCAGTACAGCGTGACCGTTGGGACCAGCCGGCACATTGCACTGGATGCGACGGCAACTAGATCGGTTCTCGGTGGTCCAGCCACAGCCCCGACCTGGATGAAAGTCGTCAGCAATTCGGCCGAAGGCGCTGCAAGGACCATCACCCTGATTTTTGCGCAGGTGTAGTAGTGGAAACGCTTTTTGCGTTCAACGAGGCCGACAAGAATCGGATCCTGCAGCAACTGGATGGTGGCATCCAAGCCAGGAATCCGTCCATGGACAGCAATGATCCGTGGACGCTGATTGGCGTGGTGGCGACCGGAGGTATAACGGCCAGGGCTGGCACCACACCGGGGACCGGGACCATCAACGTCTACCATGTAAATGACAGCGGCACTCTTGCCCACTACAACAGCCAGACAATCACAGTGTACAATCTATCGTCCGCTGCGATCGTTGCTGGCAAATACGTCATGTGCAAGCGTGACTATGTCAGCTGGAAATGGTTCGTTGACTTCGAGGACTGCTGAGAATGAGCAACAAGCATGGGGCGGGATGTACCTGTTGCGAGGGCGGGCAATGCACGCCGTGCGATAAGACAATCACAACCATATCGGTGACGCTTGGAGGTCGCACGTTTTCATGGTCAGTCAACAAAAACATAAACGAAAACAACGGATGTTGCCTGTTGTTTAACGCTGGGTATTCAACTACTTATGACGTTATTGACTATTACAACGCAAATGCCTGGGACGGAACCTCCGGCGAATGCTGGAAAGCATTTAACGGCGCTGATTGCTGTAGTGGATCGACTGGTGGAGGTGGTGGTGGGCCAGGTGGTCCACCAATACCTGCCGGGGTTTGCATCCCGTGCGTAGAGTATGCTGGTAATGTATTGTGCGACGACACATACAAAATCAAAACGTATCAAATCAGGGACTTGCAAATCAATGTAAAAGTGCGTGTTGAAGAGTCCTATTCCCTTTCCGTATGTTTTAAGGACAAAGGAGACGGCACAACAGACATATCTTTTCTGATATCATCGTTGATGCAATACAAGGTTTGCGGTACTTGGTCTTTTGAGCTTGCAGAATTCTTGAACACAAACTGCCCTAAAACGCTGGATTGCGCTACGTTTACACCGACTAGCAGCATTGGATGCAATGGGCGTTGCGACATTCCAGAATGCGTCGGCTTTGGAAGAGATCCGTTTTTGCAGGAGCTTTATGTAGCATACTTTGATTGCGAAAGCGACACCCCAAACTGGGTTGAGTCTTCGTATGTTGTTCAATGCGCCTCACCGTGCAGCTTATTTTTTGAACCATGCGAAGCATGTTTTGAGTTTGATTGCTTGTGTGGAAACGTGCAGAGCCTTAGCACTGAACCAAATCCTTTAATTTTTACTTTTCAACCAAAAACTTGTGGATGTTTTGCAAAGGTACATTCGGCGGGATGGCAGTATGACGATCCAAACGAGGCGTTTAATAGACCGTGCAATAACATTTGCGGAACCTATTCCGTTCAGCGAAGCGACTCTATGGCAGAGGTTTTGTATTGCAGTGGCGATGAAGACATTTACGGATGCCAATGCCAATACAATCAGACATGGGCAGAATCGACTTCAGTAACAAGCCCAGGATCCTGCTGGTTCGCTGATGCAGAAGGTCTGCCGGCCTCCCCGCTTCCGATTGACTGGTGCCAAAGATACCACGACGATTGCTGTGTTGATGATTCCATCTCTCCATCAACAACCGTCATTGATTTGCCGAACGAACCTGCCGATACCGTCACGGTTACAATATCATGCAGCTAGTTGAAAGCATTTGCCCGCAGTGCGGAATGATTCACAAAGCCGAAAGGCAAGTCGATTTTTTTGGATGCTGCCAAACTCTTGTGCAATCCGTTGTGACTGACCAAAAGAAAACAGTTAGGATTGAGTCATCGGCAACACCTAAGAATCCACCGCAACCCAAGCCCGACACCACCAACGAACCAGGGAGCGTGCTGTATCGCATTCTCAAGGATGTGTTCAGCATCAAGCCCAAGCAGGGATGTGGATGCAACAAGCTTCGGAATGAAATGGACGCACTTGGCATTGAGGGATGCGAGCGTGAGTTCAGCCGACTTGCTGCAGCGCTCAAACAAAACGCCAGGTCGTATAATTGGCTCGAGTCCTTTGGTGCTGCACTAAATGCCATACGCAGCGGCGCGCTTGAGTGGCTTGATCCATTCCGCCCGTGGGAATCAATCCTCCGTCATGCAATCGAATCCTCCAAGAAATTGAAGGTGGTGCCAGATGCAACAGAAGTGGACAATCCGAAAGCTTAGTCGCAATGTCAACGAGATCACTTTTTGGAATGTCCCGACCGGCGAGTCCGTGTGGTTACTGCTACGCACCGACGTTCATCACGACAACCCGAAATGCCTCCAGCAGGTCGAACGCAAGCACCTGAACGAGGCGATGGAGTACAACGCACCAGTCATCGACAACGGCGACCTGTTTTGTGCGATGAACGGGAAGTACGATAAACGCAGCAACAAGACAGCGATCAGACCTGAGCATCAAACCGCGAAGTATCTCGATTCGCTCGTTGACACCGCCATCGATTTCTACCGCCCGTTTGCATCGATCTTCGCGATCCTCGGCCGAGGCAATCACGAAACAAAAATGCAGGACGTCCACGAAACCGACCTGACGGATCGGCTTGCCGTTGGCTTGCGTTCTCATGGCTCGCCAGTTGAGACATCAGGGTACGGTGGGTGGGTTAGAATCACGTTCAAGCGACGAAGCGAAAAGGATCCGACCAACAAGGGATCGTTCTGGTTGCATCACTACCACGGAACTGGCGGAGGTGGACCAGTCACCAAGGGCACCATCCAAACGAACCGCATAGCTGCCGATACGCCAGACGCCCGAGTGGTATTTACGGGTCATACTCACGACTCCTGGATCTTCCCTATTCGCAGGCAGCGGATCAGCGAGAAGGGTACGATCTATCACGACGACCAACTGCACTTGCGAGCCCCTGGCTACAAGGACGCCTGGGACGATGGTGACCATGGTTTCGAGGTCGAAAAAAGGCACGGTCCCAAGGGCATTGGTGCATTGTGGCTACAGGTGACACCAGACGTTGAGGGGCGACCTGGAAGGCTGTTAATCGACGCGCAAAGGGCTCAGTGATGTTCCCAGTGAAACGAATCACCATCAAGGGCAGACGATTTGAACTGCGGTGCGTGCGCATGCGGACATGCTACGGTCAGTGCGATCACCCCAACTCCGTCCGGCCGGAGATCAGGATCAATAACCGACTGAAAGGCGGACCTCGATTGCTTGACACATTGATCCACGAAGTCCTGCATGCATCCAACTGGGATCTCTCCGAAGAATTTGTAACCGAGTTTTCGGAGGACATGGCAAGGATTCTGTGGAGACTCGGCTATCGAGGCCCAGGGGACCAGCAGCAAAGTTGATCATTTTTGGAATTTTTTGCTGGACAGCTATTGATTTGCCGCTAGCCAGTCGATTATGGTATTGCCGTGGTCATCGGTTTGGTCGCTGATGACGATCTTGTGCATTACCGGAGTAAATCGCATGGAAGCCGTGTGGCGACCCCTGACTCTTGAAGATTGCCTAGATGCTAGCGACGAACCCCGTGTTATGGTGTTCGGCTACGGCGCTGTGCTGCGAGGCAACTTGATTGGCTTCGATGGTATAGCTGGCAGGCCGATAATTCAGATTGACGACGAGGAGTCGACGACTGTTTTTCCGATTTGGCAAATTCATGTTTTTAAGTAGGTCACTTTTTGGAGGACTGGAAGATGTTTATCGTTCGTAAGCGTACTCTGTCGCAGGATGTTTCTTTCTGGTGCCTGGAGCAGATCATTGGCGAAACTCTGGTCGAGATTGACCAGACAAGTGCGGCAACGGTCGAGGAAGCGGTTGGCAATTTTGGCGAAGTTGGCGTCAGCTTTAAGGGCGTTGCATACCTTGGGGACTTCGCTTTGGTTGAGCCAATCAATGCGATGACAAGCGAGGAAGGCGTGTTTGTCTTCGACGGCGATGACGAAGAAGGTGATGAATAGGATTTCATGGCAACAGGCTTGGTTGACACGGACGGACACCTACAGGGGCCATACCATGCTGTTCGATTGGACTTTACTAGCGATCGTTGCCGGCCTATCGATTTGGCAGTGGCGATCGCTGACGGGCAGTGAGCCTTCATTTGATCAAGTGGATTTCTCACCGGAAGCGAGGCAGATCATGGCAAGGGAAGACAGGCACATTCGGCCTGGGTTTGATGTTCTGGCAATCGTGTGCTTTGCGATCTTTGTTGCTGGCCTAGCGAGCGGCATCATGTGGCGAGAGATCATTGGCCTGATTGTCCAGTTGGTGAAGTGATGGTTGCATGGAACGATCGATTCGCGGAAGGCGCTAAGTGCGAAAGACTCGGCGTTGCAAAGTTTCTGTCTGAGGAACTGCTTGCAGTCTCCGATGACATCGAATCGATCGAAGAATGCACCCAGGCTACCGAGGAAGAAAAGGCGATCGCATGTTTCGAGATTTATGTCGATTTCGTTTCACGATTGCTGGAATACCTTGAAGATGACGAAACAATCGGCAGTGGCTGCAAAGGCGCAGACGAGGAAGACTTGGCTGAACAGCCCCCCGACATTGCCGGAAGGTGATCCAGTCGATTGTCCAGCTGGTTCAATAGCAAGGATCAGCGTGTACAGGAAGCGGTTTGCCGAAAGTCGTCCTATTTTGAACGAACTCGATACCGGAGGGTTTGCGAGTCAGAGAGAAGAGAGAGCAGCACAGAAGTACTGTGCTGACGCAATGCGTAACATCAGGAAGCAGCGTAAGGAGCAAAAGGGTCGTGAGCATTAATGTGTTGGTTCTGGGGGAAAGCGGCACGGGCAAGACGTCCAGTCTTAGGAACATGCCGCAGGAGAAGACGGCGATCATCAAGACGATTGCCAAGCCGATGCCGTTTCGTGGCAGCAATTGGCGGATGATTGTGTGCGATCACTTCGATGGCATTGTCAATGCAATGCATAGAGCATCGCAGTGGGCTGAGGCGATTGTCATCGACGACGCACAGTACATGCTGGCGAACGAGTTTTTCGCCAGGTCTGCAGAAAAGGGCTACGAGAAATTCAGCGACATTGGATCGCACGGTGTGCGACTGATTCAAGAGTCGATGAAGTTGCCGAACCACATCCGGGTGTACATGCTGTGGCACACGGAGTTTACGGAACAGGGTCGAGAGAAGGCCAAAACAATTGGCAAGGCGATCGACTCTAAGTACACGGTCGAGGGTGCATTCACGATTTGCGTGAAGGCCGTTGTCCATGAGGGGCAGTACTACTTTTCGACCAAGTCGAACGGATTTGACACGGTGAAGACTCCCATCGGGATGTTTTCTGATGATGAGCGTTTTGTACCGAACGACCTTCAGGAGGTCGACCGGAAAATTGTTGAGTACTATGGTTTGTTTGTTCCTGCGAAGGAGGATGTTCAGAATGGCTGATTTAGGGTTTGAATTTGATCCGAGTTCCGAATACGCGAAATCCGGGAGCCTAGTGCCGGCAGGCGAATATGCTGCAGTCTGCGTTGGCAGCGAGGTTGCCCAATCTACGACAGGCACACAGTCGCTGCAGCTAAAGTGGCAGATTTGTGAAGGTCCGATGCTTAATCGTGTCGTGTACGATCGCCACTGGATTTTCAGCAAAGAGGAGGACAAAAAGCGCAAGGCATACGGGAAGCTTGGCGGACTGTGTGCGGCGGCTGGTGTTTCGGAAAAGCTGTCCAAGAGCGATGTGCTGCACGGAAAGAAGGTTCGCATCAAGGTGCGGATTGACGAGGGCGATGACAGGTATCAGGCAAGCAACAGCGTTGCCTCGTACAAGAAGTACGCCCCAGGACTCCCATCGGCCGGCAATGCTTCGGTGCCATCGACTCCTGCCCATCAGCATGCTGAGGATGGAGTTAAGCCCTGGTAGTTTTTTTCTGCGGTTGTGCGCCACCAGTGGTCTGCTGGTGGCGCTTTTTTTGATGGGAGGACGGCGATGCAGATTGACGAGTTTGGGTCGATTGAGGAGGTGCTTGCTGAAATTGATCAGCTGGTGCAGGAGAGGTCCAGATACATCGGCCCAGGGTGCGAGATCACCTATTCTCACGCATGCATCTTTGTTCGGTCTGAGATTCGTCCAAGCCTCTCAGAGATGGACGACATCATCGGAGTAAATTGGTTCTGGGGGCAAGATCGCTGGGAGATCGATCCTGGCCACTGGAACCTAGGGCTCATGAAGGCAGAATTCCAAAGAGCCAGGTTCTGGAAAATCGCTCACTATGTCCACATGCTGTTCCCTCGGTTGCAGTTCATGTTTCCGAACATAGAGATCGAATGGTCTGCTGCTTTTATCTGCCGGAAATGCGGAAGATCGTGCGGCAGCGGAAGCCAGGTTCCTGAGGCATGCGAGACATGCGGCAGATTCGTTGCGTACACATCCGGTGGATTAATGGCACCGGATCCAGATTACCTGAACAGGTTTCTTTTTTTGCACAAAGCATACGGAGGGTTGGGCGATGGAAGTGGATACCAATGAGCTGTTGCATCGCATCGGTGCGGTGCTGCGTGTGATTAGCAACAAGATGGATCAGCTGATTGAGATTGTTGAGAGGGCGGGGGGTGAGGTTTGGTTTCCGTCTGAGGAGGAGTCGAAGACGTTTGCCGATATACTTATGGATGACGCCTGCATTCCTTCCGATGCCGTTGCCGACGAGCCGCCTAAGAAGTGGCGAATCCTTGAGCCGGGAGAGGTTGTGTGTTCTAGCGATTGGGTGACGGCAAAAACAAGCCCGCCGAGCGATCCGCCCAACGGCTTGGGATGGCGTCCTGTCGACGCTTCTGTTGGGACATCGGTATGTCAAGACGACCCGTGCATTTTCGCCCGTCTTGTTGCCGACGAGCCAGCGAAGAAGGCAGAGCCGGAACATCCAGCCGGACCGATGCCAGATCCGGGCGAAGGGTATCGGATCCTGGCCAAGAATCCGCCGGAGGATTTGCAGCCAGGGGATGAGTACAGATGCCATTTTCATCGTGAAAAACAATGGGTCGAATCGACGAGGGCAAGGGAGGGCTACCTTAACCAGCTAAATCGCCTTTGGTATCGTCGCAAGATCGAGGCATCCAAGCCACCCGAGCCGGAATACCGTGAGCCGGTGCTGCCGGGTGATGCGGGCAAGGTGTGCGAGTTTAGCGACGATGGCAATGACTGGACGGAAGGCAAACTTCGCGGGTATACAGGTTGTTTTTGGCAAAGCGTTTTCGGCGAATTAGTAGGTTTCGGCGAATTATTAGACGTGAAGTGGTGGACGCACGCCCGCATCAAGAAGGACGCATGATTTATTTTTGGTCACATTTAGCACAGGAGTTGAAGCGATGGAATTGGAAACGGTTGAGATTAAGGTGCCGAAGGGATTTGTTCGAGACGGATTTCGGCTCGTTATTGATCAAGTGTATGAGGGTGAAACACCAGTCAAATTCATTGAAAATACGATGTATGGCGAAACGCTTTATTTGATCTTGCGTCCGATTGCCAAGGAAAAGCATGGGAAGCAAAGCAAGCCAGATTGGACCCCGCCAAAACTCAAGAAGGGTTGGGTGACTTGGGATGAGGCGTGCGGATGGTATTGGTGGGAGAATCACCCAGAATATCACGCTGTAGATTTTTGGACATATCCGAAAAATGGATGCGTTTTTGAAAACGAGGAAATTGGTTCAGTGATGGCCGAGATTCTTGGATGCCCATGCTGCGATGGGTTCGATGAGCGGAATTGCATTTGGGAGGTGGGTCAATAATGCAACTGCGACCATACCAGGGCGATGCAGTCGATGCTGTTTGGAGCTATCTGTTTTCCAACCCAGGCAACCCCGTGGTGTGCATGCCTACCGGGAGCGGAAAGACTCCAACGATCTGCGAAACATCTCGCAGGGCAATCCATCAGTACGGTGCTTCTGGCGTGGTCGTGTTGTCACATGTAAAGGAGCTTGTCGAACAGGTCAGCAAAACGATGGAGGCATTCGGACTGGATGCCTCCATCTATTCGGCCGGCCTGAAGCAGCGCAGCACCGAGGGCAAGGTGGTGTGTGCTTCGATCCAAAGCGTGTTCAAGAAGGCAGCAGAATTCGGCCCGAGAAAGCTTGTCATCATCGACGAGTGTCATCGAGTCAGCAAAGAGTCGCAGTCGATGTACGGTCAGTTCCTTAGTGAGCTGGCGACCATCAACGAGCGACTGCGAGTGGTTGGATTCTCTGCCACTCCGTACAGGCTGGACAGCGGCCCAATATGCTCAAAGTCCGGTCTGTTCAGCCACATCTGCTACGAGGCAAAGATACCAGACCTAATCGAGCAGGGATATCTTTGCCCACTCACGAACCGGCCGACCCAAGTCAATTTCGACACCTCTGGCGTGAAGATCCGTGGAGGCGAATTCGTCGAGTCCGATCTGCAGGCGATCTACGAGGACAATGCACTGACGTTTGCAGCATGCGAGGAGATTGCACAGGCATGTGCAGACCGGAAGAAGGTGATCGTCTTCTGCACTGGGGTCGATCATGCCAGGATGGTCGCCAAGGTGATCGGCAGTCTCACAGGAGAGATCGCAGAAACGATTACCGGAGACACCCTGCCGCTTGAGCGTGATGGCATCATCAGAAACTTTCGTGATGGCGACCTTCGGTGGCTCACCAACTGCGATGTGCTTACGACTGGGTTCGATGCGCCGAACATCGATTGCGTTGCCGTCCTGAGGGCGACCATGAGCCCAGGTCTATTTGCCCAGATGGCTGGCCGAGGGTTCAGGCTTGCCCCGAGCAAAGAAAACTGCCTGCTGCTGGATTACGGAAACAACCTGCGCCGCCATGGTCCACTAGATGCCATCGGCTACGGCAGGGAGTCAAGTCGGGCAGCGAGAAACAATGGCGGACCAACGAAGATTTGCCCATCGTGCAATGACGATGTGCCAGCTGGCGTGAAGTCATGTCCCGAATGCGGATTCGATTTCCCTCCGCCAGAACCGAAGTACGAAGCTTCGGCCGACACCAGCAGCAATCTGCTGGCAAAGGCGGAAGAGTTCAAGGTGGTCGACTGGCATTTCTTCCGCCACGAAAAGAGAAACGATCCAGACGCACCTAACACGCTGCGGGTTGAATATCAGATCGAAGGCGACATCGGGATGACGATTCCAGAGTGGGTTTGCTTCGACCATCCCGAGGATTCCTATGCGTTCAAAAAGGCGATGCAGTGGTGGGATAAGCACTGCCTGGTTGCCATGGCACCGCAAGAGGAGGACCGCGATCTCATTGACACTGTCATTGCATCGCAAGAGATTCTGACGATGCCTGACTCTATCACCGCAAAGCAAGATGGAAAATTTTGGAAGATCATTGGTCGCAACGTGGTGCAGCACAAACTGCTCAATGAAATATCACTCGATGACGTGCCGTTTTGATTGGAGGACACGATGGAATGGCTTTCAATGGATCTAGCACCCAAGGATGGCAGCAAAATAGAGTTGCTTGTCAACTCAAGGATTAGGCCTGGCTTTTGGTCCTCGGCCTGCGTTTCTTGGATGGTTGTTGATGAGTCCGGTGGCGTTGGCGAATGCTTTCCAGATGCATGGAGGCTGCTGAAGTGAAGTTTCTCGTAGACACCAGTCAGTCCAAGCTTTCGGGCTTAATGGAAAAGCCTCTCGTCTGCGGACAACTAATTACTCCGCTCACAGGCTACGCCAATGCAGGATTTTCGTTTGCAATCGACAACGGAGCTTTCAGCCGATTTGACGGCAAGAAGTTTGCATCAATTTTGCAGCGAGACGAAAAGCACAAGGCGAAATGTTTGTTTGTGACAATCCCAGACATTGTCGGGAATGCTCGCAGGACACTGGAGCTGTGGCGTTGCCGCCATCGATTTGTCGGGGGATGGCCGCTTGCGTTGGTCATGCAGGACGGCATGGAAGACTTCGATATTCCGTGGCATGAAATTCAGGCAGTGTTTATTGGTGGTCGAGATCCTTGGAAAGATTCGCAGGCAAGCCAGGACATCGTGAAGACTGCTAAGACGCTTGGCTTGCATGTCCATGTCGGAAGGGTGAACGCTTATAAGCGATGGAAGTTGTTTTCCGATCTCGGTGCAGACACTTGCGACGGCAGCGGAATTGCAATGTATGATCACATGCTTGCAAACATAGAAAACAAAGTTTTGGACGCAGCACAGCCAATGCTTTTTGCCGAAAGCCAGGAAGGGCATTCATGTATTCAGTAAAAGAGATTTTTTATTCGATTCAAGGAGAAGGGTTCCATTCAGGCACGCCGGTTGTGTTTTGCCGACTTTCCGGCTGCAACCTTTGGAACGGAAAGGAATCAGATAGATCGTCTGCAATATGCAAATTCTGCGATACAGACTTTCTTGGAACAGACGGAACTCATGGTGGCAAATACAATTCTGCGAATAAGCTTGCAAAGTCCATAGAAGCTTGCTGCCCAAGCGGCTTTCTTTCTATGGATAAAAAGACGGTTGTGTTTACTGGTGGTGAGCCATTGCTTCAACTCGACAAAAATCTTGTTGATGCAATGCACCGGGCTGGATTTTTTGTGGCAATTGAAACCAATGGGACCATATTGCCTCCAGGCAACGTAGATTGGATTTGCGTCAGCCCCAAGGCCGGCGCAAATCTTGTTGTTGATTTTGGTGATGAACTCAAGCTTGTATATCCACAACAGAACTGCGATCCGTCAATGTTTGAAGAAATGCATTTTGACCATTTCTATCTGCAGCCAATGGATGGACCGCGATTGAGGCAAAATATGCAGGAAGCATTGTCGTATTGCCTTCGCAATCCGAAGTGGAAAGTTTCAATTCAAACACACAAAGTAATTGGCGCAAGATAGTGGTCTTTAACCGGGGGCAGGAAGCATGTGGGAATTGATACCAGAGGAACTGAAGTCGCTGAGACAGTGGGTCACATGGGATTACCAAGGCGACAAGAAGATATTCAAGGACAAGTCGAACGACCCGCTGACATGGAAGGCATTCGACCAAGTCAAAGACTATCCACGAATTGCGTTTGTCATCTCGCCTACGGATCCGTACGTTGGGGTTGATTTGGATGATTGCATTGTTGATGATGATTGCATTGTTGATGGGGTTATTAGCGATCTTGCGTGCAAGATCATCAATGCATTCCGCAGCGCTTGCTATTCCGAGTTCTCTCCATCAGGCACCGGAATCAAGATACTGGTGAAGGGCAAGAAGCCTGCCGGGTGCAGGTCCATTAATCGAGAGTTGGGTATTGAGTGCTACGATAGCAACCGCTTTTGGTGCATGACTGGAAACGCATTTGGTCGTCATGATAAAATCGATGATGGCCAAGAGGCGATCGATTGGCTTTGCAAGGAGTACCTAAGCGGAACAGAGCGAGCGACTGCAGCACCTAGGGTCGAAGTCTACCACCCATCATCGCCAAGCCTGCGGGACCGAGCAAAGGCGTACATCGCTAAGGTTGGTCCAGCTGCACCAGGGACAAGAAACACCACCGCATTCAGCCTTGCGGGACACCTCCATTCGCTCACCGGAGAGTACGGCGAGCGGATGTCCGACGCTGAAGTTTTTGACCTGATGCAGGAGTGGAACTTTCGGAACGAAGAACCGCTCGATCTGAACGAACTGCACAAGGCAGTGGTCAACGGCAGATGCAAGGGAACACCTCCAGCCGACAAGCCGGCACAGGTCGGACCACCAGGATTTGAGATCGACCTTGAGTCGCTGTGCAGGATCCCTTCAGAGGAAGACGAACTGACCAAGGACGACTTCTGCACGCAGATGGTTCCTGCATCCGGCCTGCTGCGAGACGTTTACGAGTTCTACAGGTCCAACGCGATCAAATTCTCGCCGGTCTTTGGATTGGCCGGATCGGTGGCTTTCCTGGAAGCGATCACTGGGCAGCGGGTTGAGTCGCCAACTGGCTTGCGGACAAACGATTACAACTTGATCCTTGCGCCGACCGGATCCGGCAAGGAGGCATTTCAGAGTTGCATAGCAACCTTGCTGGAAGCAGCAGGATGCCCAAGCTTGCTGGTCCCTGAGGCAGTGCAGTCAGGCAACGGACTTCTGAACTGGATGGCGACCAACGGGAATTCGTTTTGGGTGTCTGACGAGTTTGGAAAGTACCTGGCTGCAGTTCTGGACAAGCGAGGAAACAAGCACCTCCAAGACGTCGGGAGCCTACTTCTCAGCCTGTACGGGAAGTCGGCCGGCATCTACACCGGGGCGGCACACAGCAGCGGAGCGAAGAACATCCTGGTCAACCCGTCCCTGACAGTCCTGGCATCGTCGACGGCATCAACAATTTTTGAAGTCGTGGACGAATCCTGCCTGCACGACGGTCTGCTGGGGCGAATTGCCTTCTGGACGCTCGAGGATCGCCCAAAACGGCAGCGGATGCGAAAGACCGACCCGAGCGTCGGCCTAGTCCAGCAAGTGCGTCAGTGGGTCGAATGGAGGCCTTTGGGGGCAGGGAATATACCGGACAATCTTCCGCCAGCACCAAAGACTCTGGACTGGGGATTCGGCGCCGAAGATCGATGGGTGGTCCACGCCGAGGAAATCGATGCCAAGCATGAAGGGGAGTCGGAGGCGAAAGCGGCGATCTGGGCAAGAGTAGCCGCCAGGAGTCTTAAGCTTGCCATGGTCAGTCGTTGTAGCCGACTCGGCCAGGATCCTGGATCGGCCGACTGGGGTCGAGTCCAGATCGAACTGCACGACATCGACTGGGGCATTCAGTTATCGAACTGGCTTGCCCGAGCGGCTTGCGAGGCAATCCAGAAGCGAGGCGTCGACAAACAGGTGCAGAGGGCAGTGGCGCTGCTGCAGTCGGCGCTGGCGAAGTGTGAGAAGGTCAAGGTCAGGGACATCGTCCGCAGGAGCAATCTGACCAAGGGCGATGTAGCAGAAGCCGCCAAGATGCTTGGGCTCACCCACAAGAGGGAGTCGCCGGAGACTGGTGGTCCTCCGGCCGACTACTACTACCAAAGTGGGGATTGATGGGCTGTACCCCCCATTCAGTGTAGCACGGATTTCACTGCCAACGCTCATTTACTGCCAACGAAAAACAGCGTTTTACCAATGAAAACATTGGTCGAACGCATTTCTGGTGACCGTTGGCATTGGCAGTGCCCAGATAGAGATATAGACACCACCCCCAAAGACATCCAGGAAGAGATAGCCCACCTAGCAAGACAATAATTCACTGCCAATGATATATATGTGTGTGTTATATCCTTATTTTTATTGGGTCTTCTTGGTTTATCGTTGGCAGTGAAATGGTTACTGCCAACGCTGCCAACGCTAAAAATGCATGCCGGGGGGTACTGGTCGACCACGGACGGGACACGACTCAAGGCGCATAGCGAAAGTGCCGCCCAAATTTTTGGGAGTACGACCTCGCCTATAGGCCTAGGATCGCGTCTGACGAGCGCAGGCAGGCATGGACGGCATCCGAGTCATGTTTCAAATCGGAATGCGTCAGAGAGGCGATGCGGGGCTCCCCCGGCGATTTCGGGCGGAAGCTGGCAGGATGCCGGACAGAATGCCCCGTGGAACTCGGGGGGGCAGATCGGGATCGACTGATCAGGACGTTTGGCCGGATCGGTTCCGAGCGTTTAGGATGCCCGTGGTCGACCGGAAGTCGCAAAGCTGGTGCGATGAATCAAGTATCGAGCCGGCTAATAATGGGCGGAATCGCAGAAGCAAAAATAATTTTGCTGCACGGCTTGACCCCCAACTGCCGAAAGAATAGAGTACCTACATGCGGCGACCGTGGTTGGTTGCTGCGGGGTCAATAACCGGAGGAAATGGGCATGTCAGTGACGAAGATTGTGCTGGACTCGATCAAGGCAGGTGGCTACGCGAAGCAGGATTTCGACGACGAATTCCCAAGGATTGCCAAGGAAGCTGGGAATTGCTCGACTCTGCTGGATTGGCGGAAATCGTTTCTTGCCGATTCTGCAGCGTACTTGCAGCAAACGCTGTCGGATTGGATCAGCGAGGCGGAAGAATCGGTTGGCGATTGCAGCGCGGCCCTTGGGATCCTGAAGGCATGCGAGTCTGACTGCGACTGGGAAGAAGTCGCCAAGGAGTTGCTCGAGAACAGGTATTGGGGCGACGATGCAATTGGGCAACTGGGCCAGCTCGCCATCAATTTGGACGCATGGGTCACTGAGCGACTGCGTTTTGAGGAATACCAGGAAGCTTGCGCGGATTACGCTCGGTACAGTGGCACTTGCAATTGCTACTGCTACGGTTTCAGGACTTGGCAGGACCACGGGAAGCCATTGACCCCATTTGTCATTGAAAACGGTTCCGTGCGCATGCTGGAGTGGGGGGTAAAGTCATGACAGGTTGGAAAACGTGGAGCGGCCGACTGGTTTCGACTGAATTGCTTGCCAGTCTGTTGACCGGCACAGCGTGGACGGTCGAAGTACTTCGGTCGCTACCAGTCGGTGAGGTCGTGCAGTTTGCGGATTGCTGGTTTCAGAAGGTCAATTTGGAGGCGAGGTCATGAGCGTGGTAGAAATTGGTCACGACGTTGCAGCTATTTACGCGCAGCAGAAACTGGGCATCGCTGGATGCCAGCCAGCAGACATTGCGGCAGTGTCGCCTGTCTTTCTGCGATCGTTTGATTCGCTCGAGCAGCGAGCGGAACAGATCAGGCAGCGCGTTGAACGCAGGCAGCAGCAGGAGGGATTTCAGCAGACGACGCAGGAGAACGACATCGTCGTGTGCGTCGGTCGGAAGGGATCGAAGCTGGCCGGCAAGTACCTAGTCTGGACAGGCAAGATCTATCGAGCCCAGCGCAGGAAATCGGACGGCTTGCTGATTTGGGTACTGGATTCGTTTTTCGGTCGGGATGCCTCTGGATACCAGCCATCAGACAAGCTTCGCAGTGAAGTAAGGGAGGCGGCAGAGAATCGAGGCTACCGATACTCCCGGGAACAGATCACCCAGTACCAGCGCTGTGATTAGGGGGGATGTGGGGATCGATCCTGAAGCAGTTCCAGGGCAGTCATCCAGTGTGGTGGTTGCCCTTTTTTGTTGGAATTTTTGGGGTACGACTTCGCCTATAGGAGCAAAAATCGAAGGGGGGGGTTCTGCTGCGGCAGCGGGCTGGAATCGGTCGCAAACAATCAGGCGGAATTGCCGAGAATTTTTTGGGGTGCGACCGTCGCGTTATGCGCGGGTGTGCCAGTGTGCCAGTGTGCCAGTGTCCTGGCATCGGTGGCGTCGGATTGCATGCAGATTAAGCTGGCTGGAAACTGATAGGAAGCTGGCTTTTGGTCGTTCGTGTCGATCGATGGTGCGACAAATTGTTAAAAGCGGTTCGTCCATACCAATGACAGCGCAGAAGCCAAACCAAAGATGGTTTGTGAAACTTTTCACAATGTCGATCGATCGTGAAACTTTTCACAATGTCGATCGATCGTGAAACTTTTCACAATGTCGATCGATGGATCGGTGGACTATATTAGGCAAGCTTATCGACGTTCGGCAAGATTAGAATTTTTGATATTGCCGAATTTTTGGCGATTGTAGGGAATTGTGGTTGCTCGATAGTCGATGACACACAAAGATATCTGCATGGCATCGGTATGGTTACCGATACGTTGGTCGACGTTTCTTGGAGGATAGGACGATGATTTCCAATGTGGTGGTAGATAGTGGATTAGGTCGCATTGTGGTTTCCTTCATCGCCAATGGCGCGCCATATGTGGCGACGTTCGGAAAAGGCGGTAGGGATCTGCTTGCAAAGGATGGAAACCGCAAAATAGAAAAGGGCAGCAGCAGGCTACAATTTACTGCAAATTTATCGTTGTTTCCTCACATAATTCCAGGTCTGTCAGGTGGTGGAAACCTGTGTCCCTCTGCAACGAAAGCCTGCGCTGCTGCCTGTGTCGCCCACAATGGCAACGGACTTATCCCCGATGTTCAGTTGGCAAGAATAGCGCGCAGGCTTGCCTACACTGCCGCAAAGAATGAGTTTTTGTCGATTCTCGATAGTGAACTAGTGCAACTGAATAAGGTGGCAAGCTGGTTTGATAGGCCAGTTGGGGTCAGACTGAATACATTCTCTGACCTACCCTGGGAACATATGATCGATCTGTCGAAATTCGGCAGTCTGCGTTTTTACGATTACTCCAAGGTCTGGAAACGATGCAACGGTCATTTAGGTGGAGGTCGCATCGTCCACAAGAATTACCGACTATGCTTTTCATGTGTTGGCGTTGCGGATGACTGGAAGCGTATTGGAGATTATCTTGGCAATGGTGGTTCGGTGGCTTGCGTATTCGCAGATAGCTACAACCCTGGCTTGACTAGGTGGGCATACTCGCAGCAGCTCCCTAGGGAATTCATGGGGCGAAAAGTTATCGATGGGGATAAAACGGACGATAGATACCATGACAGGAAGGGTGTCATCGTTGGCTTGCGACTCAAGGCGCGTAGTTGGAACAATTTTGACTTCGCGGTTAGCGAGGGTTTCGCTATCGACTGGAGAAGCGTACAAATAGCGAGCTAGCGAGATAGTTGGACAATTGCAAAGTCAAAATACCCTAGGGATAGTTCCCTAGGGTATTTTTATTGGCATCCAGGCCAGCTGACCTGTGCCAGCAGATCCAGGCCAGTGCATCCAGGCCAGCTGACCTGTGCCAGCAGATCCAGGCCAGCAGATCCAGGCCAGCAGATCCAGGC